>Ga0222712_10000782_pt1 | contig 40748 bp, 42 predicted proteins | sample C33_657DmetaG_FD_165043 | JGI IMG/M metagenome (GOLD analysis project Ga0222712, IMG submission 165043) | Estuarine water microbial communities from San Francisco Bay, California, United States - C33_657D | ecosystem: Environmental > Aquatic > Marine > Unclassified | place: USA: California... | reverse complement strand
CGTCAGCATCAGTCAGCCGATATTCCGATGGTCACTTTGGCAACTGCTCATGCTGCGAAGTTCCCCGATGCAGTAGAAAAAGCAACGGGGAGCCGGCCGTCGTTGCCTGCGCATCTTGCAGACCTCTTTGACCACGAGGAATATGTGACCACGGTCGAAAACGACCTGGAAGCGGTACAAAATGCCGTTGCTCGGTTCACTGCCGGCGCTTAATTCTCGCTGAGCGTTGCAACAAGTTCTCCAGGTGGCTATGGTGGTCACATCTCGGGTTGCCGAGATTGATTTCCGAAGCGGCGTCCCGCTCCCGCTCATTACTGCTTTTGCGGTGTATCGGCGCGAAATCTCGTGAACATTCACTTATTTCGCCGTGATGACCTGAACGCACATGAGATGGCATATGAAAGGTGTCAGCAATGGCTGCAGAAGCACTAGAGCAATCAGTACTTGAATCCAAGGACCGTGAACAACTGATGGCAATCGCCCAAGCACTGGGTGTGAAGTCGGTTTCGCGTGCCAAAAAGGCTGAACTTATCGACAAGATTTTGGAGCAAACAGCTCCTCCGGTAGAGACCAAGCGCCCTGCCCGCACTGAGAAGCAAGCACCAAAAGAGGCTGCTGCGCCTAAAGAAGTACCAGCAGCTCAACCAGAACCACGCGTGGTCATTGGTATCGATGGTGAACCGCTTTCAGAGTGGGAACTGGAACTCGCAGAGCATGAAGGAACGTTGGAATCGACAGCTTCCGCAGGTCATCGCCCGAATCGCCCACAAAATGATCGTCAGCAAAATGATCGTGGCCCGCGCCCTCAAAATGATCGCCAACAAAATGATCGTGGCCCACGCCCGCAAAACGATCGTGGCCAGCGCCCACAAGGTGGTCAGCAAGGTGGCCAGCCAGGCGGTCAGCCAGGTTTCCAACAGGGTTCACGTTTCGACAACGACCCAGCAAATCGCAATCGCAACCGCAACCGTCGCCGTCGTAAAGGACGCCGTGACGATGAGGGCCCACAGGGCACCGACCGTTACGAAATCGACAGCGATGTTTCAGATGATCCAATAAGCACAGAGCCAGTTGCGGTGTCGGGTTACCTCGACCTGCGCGACGAGGGCTACGGCTATTTGCGCGTGAATGGCTACTTGCCAACCCGTGAAGATGCATACATCTCGGTGAAGCAAACACGTCAGTACGGTCTGCGCAAAGGCGACCATGTCACCGGTATGGCACGCCCTGCTGCACGTGGTGAAAAGAATCCAGCGATGCTCGACATCGCTACGTTGAATGGCAAGTCGCCAGATGATGCAAAAAAGCGTCCACGTTTTGAAGATCTCACTCCATTGTTCCCCGATTCAAAATTGCGTCTTGAAGACGACAACGATCCGGGCAACATGACTGCACGCATTATCGACCTCATTGCGCCAATTGGTAAAGGTCAGCGTGGTCTCATTGTGTCGCCGCCAAAAGCGGGTAAGACCACCATCATGAAGACCATCGTGAGCTCTATTGAGAAGAACAACCCTGAGGTCGATCTCATTGTTCTGCTCATCGATGAACGCCCAGAAGAAGTAACCGACATGAAGCGAACCGTTCGTGGTGAAGTCATTTCATCTACTTTCGACCGTCCGTCTGAAGAGCACACCATCGTTGCGGAAATGGCAATTGAAAAAGCTAAGCGCATGGTGGAAGCTGGCAAAGACGTGGTTGTTGTTCTCGACGGCATTACGCGTCTCTCGCGCGCATACAACCTTGCTGCTCCGGCTACAGGTCGTGTGATGTCGGGTGGTATCGACGCAGGTGCTTTGTACCCACCGAAGAAATTCTTTGGTGCTGCACGTAACGTGGAAGAGGGTGGAAGCCTCACCATCCTTGCCACGTGTCTGGTGGAAACAAACAGCCGCATGGACGATGCCATCTTTGAAGAATTCAAAGGAACCGGCAACATGGAATTGCGCCTCGATCGCCGCCTCGCCGAGCGTCGTGTGTACCCAGCAATCGATGTCGATGCGTCAAGTACTCGTCACGAAGAGCTCCTGTTCCCGCCCAAGCAATTGCAGTTGGTCTGGAAACTCCGCCGCGTGCTCTCGGGCCTTGCTGCCGACGGAAATGGGGCTCCAGGGCTCGAACTGCTCATCGACCGCCTGAAATCGTTCCGCAATAACGACGAATTCTTGTCAGAAATCGCTAAACAACCCTCGATGTAGGGCGCTTTTCGCCCGATACACTCAACCCACTGCTAAGAACTCCGGAGAGCCATGAAGACCGAAATTCATCCCCAATACCTAGACACCAGCGTCATTTGCTCATGTGGCAACACTTTCACCACACGCAGCACCAAAGGTGGAGACTTCCGCGTTGAATTGTGCAATGAGTGCCACCCGTACTTCACCGGTAAGCAAAAACTGGTCGACACTGGTGGTCGCGTGGAGCGCTTCAACAAGCGCTACGGCGAGCGCAAGTCCAAGAACTCCTAATTCGACGTTCTTCGGTTACGCCCGTGTCGCTCGACGACTCTCGAAAAGGCCAACTCCTTTCTCTGAAGTTGCGCGTCCTCGTCCACGAGCATCTCGGCAAAAGCATTCCTGAATCCGATCTCGAGCCGCTCGGCTTTTCGCGTGGCGCTGCAGTGAAGCACGGAACCGACGTGTGGGTGTTGGTGAGCGACAACCCGCAACGCGGGCTCGGCCCAGCATTGTTGTGGGCTCTCAAAGAAGGTGCAACTGCGTTACACGTGCTTGCCGAGGAAAATACAGGCGTGCTTGCTCGTCAGGCCGAACACTTTTCTTTTCCCATCACTGTTTGGCACGTCAATGACCGTGTGTTGTTACCCGCCATTGCCGTGCCCCATGTTGAAGCAACACCAGCGTTACCTGAACACTTAGCTTTCATTGAACTTATTGCATCGGGTGGTGCAGTTCCTCATGTTGAACACGGCATCGTGACTGGTGAAGTACTTGGCCTTGAAGTATGTCGTGCGGTGACCGATGCATATACCGCCGAGGTGCGCTTGGAAGTAGGGATGGGTGCACACGACAGAGAAGCATTTGTGTTGTTGCATGGCAATAAGCCACAACAAGAAGCATTGGCAGGCGTTGTTGCGTCGGTAGCAAAACAACGTCACCCCGATGCCGAACCACATCCGTTCAATCGTCTTGCACCAGAACGCATGTTGCGTGCACGCGTGGTGAATGAACCAGGTCTTGTTGGTGCAGTGTCGCTTGAACCTTGTGACCCGCCATTCGCTCGCAGCAATGTGCTCGATGTAGTGCCCTGTGTGGGAAAAGCGCAAGATGCGAACGGTCAACAATTCATTGTTGTATTCACAACTGGTGCCGACCCCGACATTGTTCCTTTTGCCCTCGATGCACGTAGTTATATTGACCCCGCTGCAGAACTCGTTATTGCAATGCCCGACACGCACATCACACGCACCAACCTGCTTGCTGCAGAAAAAGCCACGAAGCCTGCTCGGTTCCTTGGCATTCCTGCTGCAACGAAGAACTCACAGTTAGCCTCTCCATCATGATGGATCGCCTCGATGGCATAGAACGCGACTATGCAGAGCTTGAAGCAAGCCTTGGTGACCCCGACATTGTTGGCGACCAAAACAAACTGCGCGATGCGTCGCGCTTGTATAAGCAAATGACCCCCATCGTGCAGTGCATTCGCACTATTCGCGAAACACAGGGCAATGCCGAAGCTGCTCGTGAACTGATGGAACAAACCGTGGGCGATGAACGTGACCTTTTCCGCGAGGAACTGGCCAGTGCAGAAGCTGAACTCGAGTCGCTTGAAGCTGAACTCAAAATGCTCTTGTTGCCACGCGATGCAAACGACGGCAAAAACGTCATTGTCGAAATTCGCGGCGCTGAAGGTGGCGAAGAAGCAAACCTTTTTGCGGCAGACCTGCTCGAGATGTATCGCGCGTATGCCGCCAACCAAGGTTGGAAGTGCGAAACACTTTCGCTCGATTTCTCGCCATTGGGCGGAATTAACCAAGTAGTCATACTCATGAGTGGCGACCTGGCATGGACCTATATGAAATTCGAAGGTGGCCCGCACCGCGTACAACGCGTTCCGGTGACTGAAAGCCAGGGTCGAGTGCACACTTCGTCGGCAACGGTCACGGTGATGCCAGAAGCCGAAGAAGTCGATGTGTTCATCGATGAAAAAGACTTAGATATCGATATCTATCGCTCATCGGGTGCTGGCGGACAGCACGTCAACACCACCGACTCTGCAGTGCGTATTACGCACAGGCCAACGGGTGTTGTGGTGGCAATGCAAGACGAACGTAGTCAGTTGCAAAACAAGGCACGCGCAATGCAAGTGTTGCGCACGCGCATTATGAAACTGCGCCAAGAAGAACACGACGCCGAAGCATCTGCTCAGCGAAAAGCACAAACAGGTGGTGGCGGCCGCAGCGAGAAAATTCGCACATACAACTACAAAGACAATCGCCTCACCGATCACCGCATTGGGCTTACTTTGTACAAGTTGCAAGACATATTGAGTGGCAACTTGCTTGAAGTTTCGCAAGCACTTATTAGCGACGAACGCTCACGGCAGTTGGCCGGAGAAAAATAAGCCCATACTGGGGTGCCCATGAGTAACGACCAGGCAAGCACGTGGCGCGAGTTGTGGAGTGAAACTACGTCACTTCTCGGTGACGAAAAAGAAGCGCGTTGGCTATGTGAAGAAGCAAGCGGGCTCGAGGGCAGCGAATTTCTGGAATCGCTGAACGAAGCAGCAACAATGCGCATGGGTGTGTCTTTGCAAGCAATGGTGGGCCGCAGGCTGGCCGGCGAACCTGTGCAATACGTGCTGGGGCATTGGCCATTTCGCCACATCGACTTACTGATCGACCAGCGAGTTCTTATTCCACGGCCCGAAACTGAACAAGTTGTTGAAGTCGCATTGAACTGTGTTCGTCAGTTGCGTAGCGATGAACACATGTTGCGCATTGCCGATATTGGCACGGGTAGTGGAGCAATTGGATTATCTATGGCAAACGAATTGCCACACGACAATACTGAAGTGTGGCTGAGTGATATCTCCACCGATGCCCTCGATGTTGCGCGAGCAAATATTGCCGGCATTGGTCGTAATGCACGCAATGTGCGTGTCGCTGAAGGCAGTTGGTGTGCGGGTCTTCCCCGTGAACTACATGGTTCCTTCCAAGTGATTGTGTCGAACCCTCCCTATATCGATATATCTGACCCGCTTGTTGAAGACTCTGTGCGTACGTGGGAGCCACACATTGCACTTTTTTCTCCCAACCAAGGTCTACGCGATGTATTGGGAATTGCCCAAGAGGCACGTGAGTTTCTTGCACCTGGCGGCTATCTCGTTTGTGAGATGGGTTTTGCGCAAGGCGATGTGCTGCGTGCCGAGTTCACTCAGCTGGGGTATTCACACGTGGAAGTACGCAAAGACTTTGCGGGTCTCGACCGCATCATTATGGGGCAGTGGGCAAAGAGCGCTGAATAAACGAGAGTTGATGCAACAGTAAATTCTCTGCCACAACTTCTTGAGGCGTCATGTGTGTAACACCCGACAGTGGTAAGACCTCATGATCTTTTCCTGCGGCAAGAAGCGCGCTCGATAATTGCAATGTGTGCGCTGCAACTACATTGTCGTCAGCAAGACCATGAATGAGAAGTAGTGGTCGCTCAAGCAAATGAGCATCGTTGATGAGCGACGTGCTCTCGTACGGGCCTGCATTAACTGCAGGGTTGCCTAAGTAGCGTTCGGTGTAGTGCGTGTCGTACAAGCGCCAGTCGGTGACGGGTGCTCCTGCAACTGCACAATGAAAAATGTCGGGTCGGCGAAGCACAGCAAGTGCAGCAAGGTAGCCACCAAAGCTCCAGCCACGAATTGCCACACGTGTTACGTCGGCACGTGGTTCCAATTGCGCAAGAGCCTGTGCAACTTCCACTTGGTCAACAAGCACTGGTCCGGCCAGGTCATGCAACACGCTGCGTTCGTACGCACTTCCTTTGCCGGGCGTACCACGGCCGTCGGCAACAACCACTACGAAGCCTTGGTCGGCAAACCACTGTGATGTGGCATATGCCAAAAGTGAGCCCACCACGCGTTGCGCATGCGGGCCACCATATGGGTCGAATAGGACCGGAAGTTTGCTCGTGCTGTTGTCGCGCGGCGTCACGATGGCAACGGGAATATTGCTATTGCCCACGGTGTGAAAAGCAACATTGGGTGCAACGAGCATTTCTTCAGCGTGAGATTGAACGCTGTGCCCGGTACTGGTCGAAAACTCCGCACGCGGAGTAGTCATATGCGAAACCCGCAACAAAAATGCATTGTCGGTGGCGATGCCAGAAACGGAATGTGGTGTGGGGTGTGAACTGCTGAGACAGGTGAGGTTGTTGGTGGCAACATCGCATCGCCATATGTCAATAGTCCATGGGGAATCGATGTGGTTTGCCTGAAAGACAATGGTTTCCCCTACATGCAAAACAGCACGCACTTGAAGATGTGCCGGAGTAACAAGAACACCATCTACCTGAAGGCGTCGTGTACCTTCACGGTCAACTGTTGTAACAAGTTTCCCAGCTGCTGAAAGAGTAGGAACACCGCTCACCAGTTCTACCCATGCATCGTCGGAGTCGGTGAAGATTTCAACGGCGATTCCGTTTGTCGCATCAATAGAAAAAACAGCAATCGATTTCTGGTCGCGCGTTTGGAGTTGGACAATGAGCCCAGCGGCGCTCCATGAAACAGAATTGAGATACTCAAAAGAGTGGGGCAGTGCCACTTCAATTGCATTTGCCGATTCACGGTGAACAATATGCAATGTCACCTTGGCATTTGCAGTTCCAGCAGCGGGGTAACGATGTTCGGCAGCTGGCTTTTCAGGGTGGGCAGGGTCGGCAATAAACCACGTATCTATTGGCGATTCATCGACACGACAAACAGCAAGATGTTCACCTTCTGGCGACCACCAGTAGCCACGTTGACGACCCATTTCTTCTGCGGCAATGAAGTCGGCCATGCCCCATGAAATATGAGGAGCAGGGTCGGAAGCTAAAACCTTTTCGTCGGTGTTATCTGTGCCCTGTGAAATGCCGGCCACACATAATGCGCCATTGCGAATGTAAGCAACGTGAGTGCCTGGTGCATTGAGGCGCGCATCGAAAACGCCAGGTTCAATGTTGAGGGCGCTGCTGCGCCCATTCAACAAATCAATAAGAAAAAGTTGCCCGTTAATAATGGTGACTGCATGTTCAACTGCTGCGTCACATGAGTATGAAACAACACCGCTGGCACTTTCGCGTGCACGTTCACGACGCCGTAGTTCTTCAGCAGTGATATTGCCGGTGTTGTCGAGCACTGCTTGCGGGTTGAAGACGCATTTTTCTTCACCAGTCTCGGTATCGAGCACCCAGAGCATGTTGACCGAGTTGCTGCCCGATTCTGTGCGGGCAAAGACCAAGCGCTGTGAGCATGGTGACAAAGTGAAACTGCGTGGTTCACCCAGCGAGAGGCGTTGAGTACGTGCGTATTGTCGTGGAAAGGTGTCGTTATGTGTCACAAGTATGCTTTCCGCTTCATTTGTAATGGCTATTTAACGTGTACAACACCAGCAGCATCGAGCTCTACTGCGCGTCCGACAAACTCTTCGGTGCACATGGCACTACCAAGTGTGGCGTCGGTGCTTTCGCCCCATGCGCGGCGACCATCGGCAAGTAGGCAAGCGGCATGCACCATTGCAGGCTTGCCGTCACGGTCGTGCATCACCGAATATGCCTCGAGTGTTGCTGGCCCCACTGCTTCAGCGGCCTTGGCAACTGATCGTCGGGGCATGGCATCAATTTGATCTTGTGGATACGCGTGTTTGAAAGCTTCCTTGGGCGGCTGCGTGCTGTACACACCAAAGGCATGTTTGGTGGTGTAGCCACCGTTAGCCCACACCAGGCCAAGCTCGTTTGGCGCATTGCGGAGGTCGTTCATCACCGTGGCAATTGCGTGCATGACGTAGTTGTTCCAAGGGCCACCGGCAAAAGGCAAGCCACCAGTGCGGGTGAGTTGCGCATTGATATCGAGACCAAGTGATTGTGCGCCAAGTTGTACCGCTGCAGGGAAGCATGAGTAGAGGTCGACAATGCCAATGTCGTCTATACCAACACCTGCATTTTGCAACGCAAGTTTTCCACCCAGTTCAATAGCTGGAGTTTCAGCAAAGGTCCAGCGCTCAGAGATGAATTGGTGCTCATGGCAGTCGGTGCCCGAATGAATAAAGATCCAACGGTCGCGAGGAATGCCAAGTGCTTCAGCTTTTTCTACCGAACACATAATGAGTGCAGCACCCATGTCGACATCGTTATTCGAGTTCATGAACTTCGGATATGGGAAACCAATCATGCGGTTGCTTGGGCTTGCAGTGCGAATGTCTTCGGCACTCACTGCATTTTGCGACCAGGCATTGGGGTTCTTCGCTGCAACATTGCTAAAGCGTGACCACAACTCAGAAATGTGTTTTTGATGATCTTGAACACTGCGTCCGGCACGGGCACGAATTGCAGTTTCAAACATGGGGTACACCTGCACAGGCATCACAATTTTGCGCTGAATTTCGTATTCACTCACCATCACAAGGTCTTCACCTACTGCAGTTGGTGCGGGCACGTCGGCACCGGTTTTGCGCCATGTGAGTTCGGCGCCTGCTTTTTTCGCACGGGCCTTGGTGCGTGTTGATTCGCCACCGGTGAGCACAATGATGTCGGCTTGGCCGTTTTGAATTTCTGTGGCAGCAGCATTGACCAACGACTGTGGAGTATTGCCACCCATTGCGCTGAGCGCGTATTCACGCGAGCTCACGCCGAGGTCTTGCGCAATGAGCCACGCTGGGTTGCCGTATTTCCAACTCAGTAATCCCACCACGCGCAGTGCGTCGAGTGCAGGAAGAGAAGTTAAACCAGCATCGGCTGTGGCGAGACGAATAGCTTCCACCATGAGCGCAACAGGGTCGGCAGCAGTATTGAATGAAGCGGTACGTGGGTCATTTGGGCGTTGTAGCGACTGGCCTGAACCAACGAGAATTGGAGTCTTTGGTGAAAGAGTCATAGACGCAGGTTAGGCGTTCCGAGGCCTGCAAACCCTATGCTCAGAACATGACTGCCGCACTTCACATTGCTATTGGGGCCGACCACGCTGGTTATTCCCTGAAGCAACACCTCATCGCATTTCTCCGTACTGCTGGGCACACAGTCGATGACCTCGGTACGCACTCCACCGAGAGTTGCGATTACCCACCCATTTGTGCAGCTGTGGGTCGTGCAGTGCGCGATGGCAAAGCAGAACTCGGCATCGTGCTTGGGGGCAGTGGTCAAGGCGAGCAACTCGCTGCAAACAAGGTCATGGGTGTGCGCGCTGCTTTGTGCAACTGCCTCTATACGGCGCGTATGGCGCGTGAGCACAACAATGCCAACGTACTTTCTATGGGAGCACGTGTCGTAGGAATAGGACTCGCAGAGGAAATCGTGCAAACATTTCTTGCCACTGCCTTTGAAGGTGGTCGTCACGAACGTCGCGTTGCACAACTCGGCGACATCGAACGTGAAGAAGCAAACAATTTCGGAGCACAAAAATGAGCACCCCAAAAAATTGGCCATCAGAACTCGAAAGCGAAGACGTTGTTTTCTCTCTCATCGACGACGAGCTCAAGCGTCAAGTCACGGGTCTGCAGCTCATTGCAAGTGAAAACTTCACATCGCCAGCAGTGATGCGTGCAACTGGTTCTGTACTCACTAACAAGTACAGCGAGGGTTACCCCGGCAAGCGCTATTACGGCGGTAACGCCATTGTCGACGATATTGAGAGCATTGCCATTGAACGCATCAAGAAACTCTTCGGTGCCGACCACGCCAACGTGCAGCCACACTCTGGGGCAAGCGCAAATATGGCGGTATATCTAGGCCTTTTGAATCATGGAGACACCGTTCTTGGTTTGAGCCTCGACCACGGCGGTCACCTCACCCACGGATCTCCTGTGAATGCCAGTGGCATCTTTTACAACTTTGTTTCCTACAAGGTGTCGCCTGGCGATGAGCGCATCGACATGGAAGAAGTGCGTGCACTTGCATTGCAGCACCGCCCGAAACTCATTGTTGCTGGTACTACGTCGTACACGCGTCGTCTTGAGCCAGAACCATTTAAGAAAATTGCCGATGAAGTTGGCGCACTGTTGATGTTCGACATTGCTCACCTTGCTGGCTTAGTTGCAGGTGGGGCACACCCAAACCCTGTTCCTTATGCCGACGTTGTTACTTTCACCACGCACAAAACATTGCGTGGCCCACGCGGCGGTTGCATCTTGTGCAAAGCCGAGCACGCACAAAAAATCGATAAGGCCATCTTCCCAGGTAGCCAAGGTGGGCCACTCGAACACGCCATCGCTGCAAAAGCTGTGGCCTTTGGCGAAGCATTACACCCCACCTTCCGTGTGTATGCCGAACAAATTGTGAAAAACGCCAGTGCCCTTGCCCAAGCGCTCGCCCAACAAGGCTTCCGCTTGGTGTCGGGTGGTACCGATGTGCACATGATGGTGGTCGATCTCACTCCATTCGATGCAGAGCTCACCGGAAAAGAGGCACAGTTGGTGCTCGACTCTGCTGGCATCACCCTCAACAAAAACACCATTCCTAACGACCCGCGCAGCCCATTTGTTACCTCAGGTGTGCGCATTGGTACACCATCGGTTACCACTCAAGGAATGAAAGAGCCTGAAATGGTGCTCATAGCCGAGCTCATTGCTACGGCCCTGCGCAACCGCACCGACTCGGCTGCATTGGCAAAAGTACGCAGCGATGTTGCTGAACTTTGCGCAAAGTTCCCTGTTTATTAGAGAAAACACAGACTCTGCTGAAGTAGTGGTGCAGAGGTCTAATCTAGAACCACATGAGTGACATCAACGGCTATCTCATCGTTGCTGCATGTGCAGCCATTGTCACCTTTGCTGTGACCCCATTCGTCATGAGCTTGGCGCGTCTGAAGAATTGGATGGCCCAGCCAGACCCGCGCAAAGTACACACCACACCTACGCCCGACATTGGTGGGGTAGCGCTGCTCGTTGGCATTATCACTGCATTGCTTTTGGCATGGCAGATGGACAGGTTTGGTCCACTGTTCGATGGCAGTTCCGAAATGCTGGGTGTAGCAATTGCCGCTATTGCAATTTGTGCAATCGGATTCATCGACGACATACGTGAAATTTCTGCTCCTGCAAAAGTTGCAGGCACCGCAGGAGTTGGCATGGTGTTGGTGTGGGCTGGTGTCACCATGTTTTATTTCCGCGTTCCATATTTCGATGTATTTGTTTTGTCGAATGACTGGATTCCACTCGTCACCATTTTGTGGTTGTTGGTAATGACCGAAGCCATCAACCTCATCGACGGATTAGACGGTTTAGCAACGGGAATTGTCGCTATTGCATCGGCTGCTTTCTTTTTGTATAGCCGTCATCTCGGTGATTTGGGTTTGCTTGCCGAACCCAACATTGGGCCGCTCGTTGCTGCAGTCACCTTTGGTGCATGCATTGGTTTTCTTCCACACAACTTCAACCCAGCCAAAATTTTCATGGGCGACAGTGGTGCGTTGCTGCTTGGCCTCATGCTCGCTATTTCCACCAGCGTGGTGGGTGGGCGTGCAGACCCAGCTACACAAGACTTCAATAGCCAGACGTATTTCTTTTTGGCACCGCTCTTTATTCCACTCCTCATTTTGGGTGTACCCATTTTCGACGTGTTGTTTGCCATTGTGCGTCGTGCATACAAGCGACAAAGCTTTGCAACAGCCGACAAGGGGCACTTGCATCACCGCCTCATGAACCTCGGCCATGGCCAACGTCGTAGCGTGCTCATCTTGTGGCTTTGGACAGTTCTGCTTTCAGGAATGGCGTTGTATCCAGTCATTTCTACTTCTGGCGGCAGCATTGCGCCTTTTGGAGTAGCTGCTGTGGCTTTGGGTTTGTACACCGTGTTGCACCCCAGCGTGCGACGTAAATCGCGTGATGATGCCGCATCGCAAGATGAAGAATTGGCGATACGCAATGAGTTGCCGTAGTTTGAAACAAACCCCAAAGGCCATGCTGTGAGACTTCTTCCCGATCCCAAAATTGTGCGCCGCATTGCGGGTAACCCACGTGCTGCAGAAAACAGTGCAGGTGGGCTTGGCCATGGTGCCGAAATGGCATTTGGTGTCTTGGTCTTTTTCCTCATTGGTCTTGCCATCGACTACTTCGTCGGAACGACGCCACTCTTCATGATTGTGATGACCGTCTTTTCGTGCGTGGGCAACTTCGTCAAAATGTGGTTTGGTTACGACACCCAAATGAAGCGCCTTGAAGCCGAGCGAGCAGAAACGCGGCGGGTGCAACCACGGGCAACTAAGGGCGAACAATGAACGACCCCGGTTCACTTTTTACTTCGCAGCTCTCAGGCGGGGCTCCTGAGGTGGCCGTCACCCGTCATATGTTGGTACGCGGGCTGATTGCAGCACCTTTGCTCATTTTGATTGCTGGATTCATTTGGGGAGCCGATGGGGCAGTGTCGAGCGCTTTTGGTTGTGCGCTTGTGATGGTCAATTTCGCCTTAGCAGCAGCTCTCATCTCCACCACGGCGCGCATTTCGTTGGCGCTCATGATGGGTGCAGTGCTTTTTGGCTATCTCATCCGGTTGGGCATCATTTTTGCGGCCGTTGTTCTGGTGCGCGATATGTCATGGATTTCGCTACCGGCACTCGGATGCACCATTATTGTGACGCACCTTGGTCTTCTTTTTTGGGAACTTCGGCATGTGTCGGCCTCATTGGCTTACCCAGGTCTGAAGCCAAGTTCAGGTGGTGAGGCAAATACCTCATCGTGAAATTCGTTCTTCTCGACTTCTTTCTACTAAATTGAGCGAAGTCGATTTTTAATCAACACTTTTTGCTCTTATCCCTGTCCTCGAACTAACACGAAACGGAATCGCACGTGATCGCTCTTGAGTTCCCGCCGATTAACGAGATCCTTCGCTGGAAGGATCTCTTCGAGTCTTTCAACAAAATCTCCATCATTGCAGTGCTTGCAGCAACCATCGGCACAGTGGTGTTTTTGTTGGCTGGTCGTCAAAGCGCACAAACTGCACCTCGCGGTGTTCGCAACATCGCAGAAAGCACAGTGGAGTTCATTGAAAACGGTGTAGTCATGCAAACCATGGGTCGCGATGGCCTGGGTTGGACACCATTCCTCTTGTCGCTCTTTACATTCATTTATCTCTGCAACGTTCCCGGAATCATTCCGTTCTTGCAGATGCCAGCAACAGCACGTATGGCGTTGCCTGCAGCACTCGCACTCATGGTGTGGGTGGTCTACAACGGTGCCGGAATTAAGCACCAGGGTTTTGGCGGTTACTTCAAGTCAGTGTTGTTCCCACCTGGAGTACCCAAGGCTCTCTACATTCTCGTGACACCAATCGAGTTCATCTCGGCCATCATTGTTCGTCCCTTCTCACTTGCTGTGCGACTTTTCGCCAACATGCTTGCTGGTCACATTTTGCTCGTGACCTTTGCATTGCTCACCGAATCGCTTTTCCAAGCTAAAGATAAAATCCTCATCCCGTTTGGCGTTTTGCCCATGGGTATGTTGATTTTCTTGACCGGTTTTGAAGTGTTGGTGGCGTTTTTGCAGGCCTACATCTTCACTATCCTCACCGCGGTATATATCGGTGGGGCAGTACACCCTGAACACTAAGCACTAACTAAAAATTCTGAATACCCAATCTTCATAAGTAACGAGGAGAAATAAGAAATGGAAGCATTAGCGAAAATTGTTGTGAAAGCAGCAGAAGCAGCGGCAGATCCAGCAGCAGCAAAGAACGAAGCAGCAGCAGCGTCAGCTGGTTTTGCTTACGGTCTCGCCGCAATCGGACCTGGTATTGGTATCGGTTACATCGTGGGTAAAGCAGTCGAAGCAATGGCACGTCAGCCAGAAGCTGCCGGCATGGTTCGTACCACAATGTTCTTGGGTATCGCATTTACCGAAGCTCTTGCACTTATCGGATTCGTTGTATTCATTCTTCTCAAGTTCGCCTAAAGCGAATTTGAGAGTTGTCCATCTATCTTCCTGCTAAAGCGCAGGTTCAGGAGATCACATGTTGACTGCAATAGTCACCCGCTCGGGTGAGGCGGCCGTGTCGGTGAGGTTGGTCCAAACAGACTCAGCCACACCAACCGAAGTCGTCGTCTCGGCGGAAACTGAAGAAACCGTCCTCCCGACGGAAGCTGAGCCGATGATGATGTCGGCTGAGCCAGTGTCTGACGCCGTGCCAACAGAGGCATCTGAAGAAGTCCCTGTTGCCGCTGAAGCGCGTGCCCTTTCAGCTGAAACCGGCACTGTAGAAGTGGTCGACGCGGGTCCGAACCCTATTGCACCAGAAGGTAAGGAATTGATGTGGACCTTTGGTCCATTCCTCATCTTCCTGATTCTCATGAGGTATTTCCTCTTCCCACGCTTACGCAAAGGAATGGACTCACGTTACGAAAGCATCCGCAGCAACCACGACGGTGCCGACGCCGCTAAGGCCGACGCTCGTGCAGAAGTTGCGAAGTACGACACCGCGCTTGCTGGTGTGCGTGCCGAAGCAGCACAGCGCATCGATGCAGCTCGTCAAACCCTCGACCAAGAGCGTCAACGCGCAATTGCTGAAGTCAATGCTCGTATTGCAGCAAAGAAAGCTGAAGCAGAAGCCGCAGCAAACGCAGAGCGTGCAGCAGCCCAGGCGCAAGTAAGTGCCGCTGTCACCTCGGTTACTTCAACTGTTGCATCGCTTGCACTCGGCAAAACTGCCGATGCTGGTGTGGTGTCACAAGCTGTTTCAGAAGCAATGCAAAATGCAGGGAGCCGATCATGAGACTCATTCATCTCATCGCTGCTGAAGATCCTTCGCAGACGCACCACTGGCTCTTGCCAGAAACCGCAGAAATTATTTACGGTGGAATTGCGTCGCTCATTATTTTCACAGCAATTTACAAATTTGGTTTGCCAGCAGCGAAGAAAGCTTTGAACGCTCGTACTGAGCGCATTCAAAAAGAACTCGATGGTGCCGCAAATGCGTTGTCGAGCGCAACGCAAGAAGCCAGCAACATCCGCGCGGCTATCGGCGATATCGCCGGTGAGCGCAGCCGTCTCATGGCAGAAGCCGACCAGCAAGCAGCAAAAATGCTCATCGAAGGTCGTGCTCGTATTACTGCAGAAGTTGCAGAACTTGAAGCTCGTGGCGACGCTGAAATTGCAGCATCACGTTCACGTTCAAGCGATGAACTTCGCGGCGAAATTTCACTTCTTGCCTCGGCAGCTGCACAGCGTGCAGTGAGTGCGTCGTTGAACGCTTCAGCACAGCAAGAACTCATTGAGAACTTCATTAACTCAGTAGGGGCAGCACGATGAGCGAATCACGTATCGAGGGTTACGCCCGCGCACTTGTCGAAATTGCAGAAGCCGAAGGCAACTTGGCTGTTGTTGAAAACGAATTGTTCCGTTTGGCTCGTGCGCTTGAACAAAGTGAAAACTTGCGTTCAACGCTCACCGACGAATCCATTCCTGCTACACGTCGTCAGGCTGTAGTGGAAGCACTCATTGGTGGCTCTGCCACCAACACCACCACTCAACTTGTGGGCTTGGTGATTGGCGCTGGTCGCGGTCGCGACTTGCCCGCCATTGTCGACAAAGTGGTGAAGCGCGCATCAAGTGCGCAAAACAAAGATCTCGCCGAGGTGCGTACAGCAGTTGCACTCACGCCAGAGCAAGAAAGCCGTTTGGCTGCAGCCCTTGAAAAGGCCACAGGCAAAAAGGTCAACTTGAAAGTCGTTGTCGATCCGAGCGTGCTCGGTGGCGTCGTTGCCACTGTGGGCGATTCGGTGATCGATGGAAGTGTCCGTACTCGCCTCGATCAAGTGAAGAGCCGCCTCTAGGCGTCGTCACTTACCAGTGTCAGAAGGGAAATAGTCATGGCAGACATCACATTGTCAGCAAGCGACATCGCGTCGGCGATCACCAAGGGGTTAGAGGGCTATGCGCCGTCACTCGAGGCTCGTACCGTTGGTCGTGTTGCAGAAGTGGGCGACGGTATCGCCCGCGTGTCGGGTCTTCCCGATTGCGCAGTGAACGAATTGCTCGAGTTTGAAGATGGGACCGTTGGTCTCGCTTTGAACCTCGACGAAGACACCATTGGTGCCGTAGTTCTCGGAGATGCCGATGGCATTGAAGAAGGCCAACCAGTAAAAGCCACCGGACGCATCTTGTCGGTTCCTGTTGGCGATGCACTGTTGGGTCGTGTAATCAACGCGTTGGGCGAGCCCATCGACGGCAAGGGCGACATCGTTGGCGGCATCATTCGTCGTGTAGAAATTCAGGCTCCAGGCATCATGGGTCGCAAGCCAGTGCATGAGCCACTCCAAACCGGAATCAAGGCAATCGATGCCATGATCCCCATTGGTCGTGGACAGCGCGAGCTCATCATTGGTGACCGTAAAACTGGTAAGACCACCATTGCGATCGACACCATCATCAACCAGCGTGGACTTGGTGTGAAGTGCATTTACGTTGCTATCGGACAAAAGGGCTCAACTGTTGCACAAACAGTAGAAACACTTCGTCAGTACGGCGCCCTTGAATACACCGTGGTTGTTGCTGCTCCTGCATCAGAGCCAGCACCGTTTAAGTATCTTGCTCCTTACACCGGCTGCGCACTTGGTCAGCACTGGATGGAAAACGGCGAGCACGCACTTGTGGTGTACGACGACTTGTCGAAGCAGGCCGAGGCATACCGCCAGATGGCACTCTTGTTGCGCCGTCCACCAGGCCGCGAAGCGTACCCAGGCGACGTGTTCTACCTCCACAGCCGCTTGCTTGAGCGCGCTGCAAAATTGAGCGACGCCAACGGCGCAGGTTCACTCACTGCTTTGCCAGTGATTGAAACCAAAGCTGGCGACGTGTCGGCATACATTCCCACCAACGTGATCTCCATCACCGACGGCCAGGTGTACTTGCAAGACAACCTCTTCAAATCTGGTGTGCGTCCTGCCGTCGACGTAGGTATCTCGGTATCTCGCGTAGGTGGAGCAGCTCAAATCAAGTCGATGAAGAGCGTGTCGGGTACTTTGAAACTCGACCTTGCCCAGTTCCGTGAGTTGGAAGCATTCGCAACGTTTGGTTCTGAACTCGACGCCATTTCAAAAGCACAACTCGAGCGTGGATATCGCTTGGTTGAATTGTTGAAGCAACCGCTCAACAGCCCGATGGCAGTAGAAGAGCAAGTTGTCAGCATCTTTGCTGGTACCAAAGGCTTCCTCGACGACCTGCCAGTGGGCGACGTGCGTCGTTTCGAAAAAGAACTACTCGAGTATGTGAATGCACGTCATGGTGCAATGGTCGCTGGTATTCGTCAAGATCCAAAGTCTGACGTGCCAAAAGATCTTGGCGACATCGTCACTGCATTCAAAGCACAATTCAAAACGTCCGTAGCAACAGCTGCCAAGCCTTCATCCAATGTTGAAGAAGTTGGCGAAGCTGAGAGCGCAAAGACCCTCGCAACGGAGTGATGTAGATGGCTGGCGGTCAGGAACGCATCCTGCGTGGGCGAATTCGCTCAGTGCAGGCAACAAAGAAAATCACACGCGCAATGGAGCTCATTGCTGGCTCGCGCATTGTGAAAGCACAACAACGCGTATCGGCTGCCGTCCCCTACAGTGAAAAAATTACTGAAGTTGTGAAGCATCTGTCTGCTGGCGGAGCGGTGGGTAACTCACCGTTTCTTGCCGGACGTTCCGAAGTGAAAACAACGTGCTACGTAGCAATCACCGCCGACCGTGGTTTGTGTGGTGGTTACAACACCGGTGTATTGCGTGCAACAGAAGGCGAAATCAAAGCCGACCTTGCTGCCGGCAAAAACTACATCGTGGTTCCTGTTGGTCGTAAGGCAGAGGGTTACCTGCGTTTCCGTGGCTACAACTTGGGTCAGGGTTTTGCTGGTTTTAGCGATGCTCCAGGGCACAGCAATGCCGCTGAAATTGGTAAGTACGTGGTCGATCTTTTCCTCACTGGTCAAGTCGACAAAGTAGAACTCGTCTACACACGCTTTGTTTCTGCAGGTACTCAAGAAGTGGTCTTGCGTCCACTCGTACCGCTGGGCGGCGACCTCACTGCTGCTCAAGCTAACGACCACGGCGCAGCTGAAGCTGGTGGCGACTATGAGTATGAACCAGATCCAGAGGGCATCCTCGACACTCTTTTGCCACGTTATGTAGAAGCACGTGTTTATGCAGCACTGTTGAATGCCGCTGCATCTGAGCATGCGTTCCGTCAGCGCGCAATGAAGTCGGCAACCGACAACGCTGAAGAACTCATCAAAAATCTCTCGCGCACAATGAACCGTGCGCGTCAAGACTCCATCACCACAGAAATCATGGAAATTGTGGGTGGAGCAGAAGCCTTATCATCTGGAGAAGACGCAATTGTCATCTCCAGCGTGTTTGGAATGGAAAACCCTTTCGTATCGAGCGATCGAGTCTGAGCAGGAGAAACTGACATGACGATGACTGCAAACAACGCACCTACAGACCTTAAAGACGGTCGTGTGGTTGCCATCGCCGGCCCGGTGATCGACGTTGAGTTCCCTCGTGGCGCATTGCCCGAGTTGAACACAGCGCTTGAATTCACCGTGCTCATCGAAGGCACCCCCAACGTCGTTTTGGCTGAAGTTGCACAGCAGCTAGGAAACAGCCGTGTTCGTGCCGTGTGCATGAAGCCAACAGACGGTCTCACACGTGGCACACCAGTGCGCAACACCGGACGCGGCATCTCAGTGCCCGTTGGCGACAGCACACTTGGCCACGTATGGAACGTATGGGGCGACGTACTCGACGCTGATCCTAAAGATTTCGAAAACACCGAGCGTTGGGAAATTCACCGCCCCGCTCCTGCATTCGACACCCTTGAGCCTTCAAAGCGCATGTTTGAAACAGGCATTAAGGTCATCGACCTTCTCACTCCATACCTCGCCGGTGGAAAAATCGGCTTGTTCGGTGGTGCTGGTGTAGGTAAGACCGTTCTCATCACGGAAATGATCAACCGCGTTGCATCAAAGCACGGTGGTGTATCGGTGTTCGCCGGAGTAGGCGAGCGCACCCGTGAAGGAACCGACCTCCGTTTGGAAATGGAAGAGTCGGGCGTGTTCGAAAAGGCAGCCTTAGTGTTCGGTCAAATGGACGAACCACCTGGCGTGCGCCTGCGCGTTGCTTTGTCGGCACTCACCATGGCCGAGTACTTCCGCGACGTGAAGAACCAAGACGTGTTGTTGTTCGTCGACAACATTTTCCGTTTCGTTCAGGCTGGTTCAGAAGTGTCAACACTTCTTGGCCGTATGCCTTCAGCTGTGGGCTACCAGCCAACACTCGCTGACGAAATGGGTCAGTTGCAAGAGCGCATTACCTCAACGCGTGGTCGTTCAATTACCTCGCTGCAAGCTGTATACGTTCCTGCCGACGACTACACCGACCCAGCTCCGTTCACCACGTTCACCTTCTTGGACGCAACAACGGAATTGTCACGTCAAATCGCTTCGTTGGGTATTTACCCAGCTGTAGACCCATTGGCTTCAACGTCATCTATTTTGACTCCAGAAACCGTTGGCGATCGTCACTACCAAGTTGCTCGTCGCGTGCAGGAAATTTTGCAGCGTTACAAGGAACTTCAAGACATCATCGCCATCCTTGGTCTCGACGAGTTGTCTGAAGAAGACCGCCAGACCGTGTCACGTGCTCGCAAGGTGCAGCGCTTCTTGTCGCAGCCGTTCTATGTTGCTGAAGTCTTCACCGGCGTTCCTGGTGAATACGTTCCAGTTGCTGAAACGGTGGAAAGCTTTGAAGCACTCATCAACGGCGAACTCGACGAAGTGCCAGAACAGGCCTTCTTGAACGTGGGAAGCGTTGAGCAGGTGCTCGCGAAGGCGAAGACCTTGCAGGAGAATGCCTAATGTCTGAAGCCCCTGGCTTCCGTGTCGAAGTTGTTTCGCCAGAGCGCGTTGTGTTCTCTGGCGAAACAACACAGATCATCACCCGCACCATTGGTGGGGGAGAAATTGCGTTCCTTCCCGGACACACATCATTCCTTGGTGCACTCACCGAAAACCACACACGCGTGTGGTTGAGCGATGGCACCATCATGAACCTTGCCATTCACGGCGGTTTCGTTGAAGTGTCCGACAACGTGGTCACTTTGCTCAGCGATGGTGCCGAACTCGGTAGCGAGATCGACATCGAGCGTGCACGTCGTGCCCTCGAGCGTGCTGAAGAACTGACGCGCACAGAAAACTCCACTGAAGTTGAGGCCAGTTTGCGTCGCGCGCATGCTCGTCTTGCCGCCGCTGGTGGCCTTGCTGGCGCTAACGCCGGCCACTAATTCATGGCCCTGCCGTTTCAGCGAGCACTCATTACCGGTGCTTCTGCGGGTATTGGTGAAGAGTTTGTTCATCAACTCAGCCGTGCTGGTATTCCTTGCGTTCTCGTAGCGCGTCGCGGCGACCGTTTAGAGCAACTTGCTCAGCAATACAGCACATGTGAAGTGCTCGTTGCCGACCTGCTGACTGCAGAGGGTATTGCTCGTGTTGCGCAACGCTTAGCCTCACCAACACTTCCAGTAGATCTCTTGGTGAACAATGCAGGCTTCGGGTCATCTGGAACTTTTCTTAATGTTCCCGTCGAGAACTCCATTGGTCAGATCGATTTGAATGTTCGTGCGGTCGTAGAACTCTCGCATGCTGCGGTGCAGGCTTTTCAAGAGCGCAAGCGCGGGTATTTGCTCAACGTATCGAGCGTGGCAAGTTTCCAATCGGGCCCAGGTATGGCCGTGTACTCCGCAACGAAAGCTTTTGTGACGAGCTTCTCGGAAGCACTACATGAAGAACTACGCAAGACGCCTGTGCGTGTGAGCGCACTGTGCCCAGGTTTTGTACACACAGAGTTTCAAGAAGTGGCACAAACGGGTGCAGAAATTGATTCCATTCCCAAGTTCTTATGGCTCGATGTAGCTGACGTTGTGACTGAAGCGTTAGCCGGAATGGCTAAAGGTAAATCACTCATTGTTCCTGGTGCGCAATACAAGAGCATGCTCGTGTCGGTACGACTCATACCGCGTGTTGTGATGCGGCGTATTTCAGGAAAAATTGTCGGAATTTAAATTTCGACGCGTGACCCAACTTCAAACACACGCTCTGTAGGCAAGTTGAAAAAGCGGCTTGCACTGTCGGCGCCGCGATTCAAAAACACGAAGAGATGTTCTTGGAGTGGGTTCATGCCAGGTGCCTTACCCGCAATGATGGATTCATGACCAAGGAAATAGGTGACATCTTCGGGGTCGTAGTCAAGGCCAGGGTGAGTAATTGCTGCGAGCACCTTCGGAACATCGGGGTCTTCCATAAAGCCGAAAGACACTTCCACTTGGAAAACACCCGGAGCAACTTTCTTCACTGAAGCGCGGTGTTCGGGTGACACGCGAGGTTCGTCGGCAGTATCTACAGCAACAATGAGGGTGGTGCTGTGCAGAACCTTGTTGTGCTTCAAGTTGTTCACCAGAGCTGGAGGAGCTTTGCCCAAGTCTTTGAACATGAACACGGCTGTTCCCGTGACACGTTTAATGCCCTCAGCTTCGTCGAGTACATCTTCAATGGGTCGTTCACCACGGTGAATACGAGCAGCCACCAAAATGCGGCCACGTCGCCAGGTTTGCATTTGCACCATCAAAATGGCGCCTACTGCTAACGCGAACCAACCGCCGTGAGGAATCTTGACGAGGTTGGCCCCAAGGAAACCCATTTCAATGACTACCAGCGGCACGCAGATGAGGAAACCACGCGTGCGACTCCACTTCCAGCGGTCGGTAATGACGCGGAAAAAGATGAGCGTGGTGATGACCATTGTCATTGTGACGGCAATTCCATAAGCAGCAGCGAGGTTCGACGCAGTACGGAATCCAAGTACTAGGCCAATGCAGGCAATCATCAGAGCCCAGTTCACGAGCGGAACATAAATTTGCCCTGAATGACTTGACGACGTGTGGCGAATTTGAATACGTGGCAAATAGTCGAGCTGCACAGCTTGAGCAGTGAGAGAGAACACGCCCGAGATGAGTGCTTGTGAGGCAATGATGGTTGCGCAGGTGGCAAGAATTACCAAAGGCAAAAGCAGTGGCTCTGGTGCCATACGGAAAAAGACGCTTTCAATTGCTTCAGGGTTTTGCAAGAGGAATGCACCTTGGCCCCAGTAGTTCAACAAGAGCGCAGGCAAAACAACGGCATACCAACCCAGGGTGATGGGCTTACGGCCGAAGTGGCCCATGTCGGCGTACAACGCTTCACCGCCAGTGACCACAAGGAAAATGGATCCGAGCGATAAAAACGCACGGCCAGTTTCGTGCGTGAAGTACTGCACTGCGTAATACGGGTTCACTGAAGCGATGATTCCCGGCTCTGACCACACTTTAGAAAGGCCCAACACAGCAAGCGTGAGGAACCAAATAATCATGATGGGTCCAAATACTTTGCCCACCGCGCCAGTGCCGCGACTCTGCACAAAAAAGAGGCCGAGCAAAATCACAACTGCAATGGGGATGACCCAACTGTCGAATGACGATGACACTTCCCCAAGGCCCTCAACGGCACTCAACACCGAAATAGCTGGTGTAATGATGCCGTCTCCGTAAAGCAATGCAGTACCGAAAACTCCGAGGCCTACAAGCAACCCAGCCTTTGCGGTTGTCGACCCGCGCTTTGGCATGACGAGTGCAGTGAGCGCCAAAATGCCGCCTTCACCGCGGTTGTCGGCGCGCATCACAAAAAAGAGGTACTTCACAGAAATGATGATGACGAGTGCCCAAAATGCAAGTGAACACACGCCGTACACATTGATGTTGTCAACAAGCATGGTGTGCGACTTCTCGGTGAAGGTTTCTTTCAGTGCGTATAACGGGCTGGTGCCGATGTCGCCGTACACCACGCCAAGCGCACCAAGGGCAAGCATTCCGGTGCCGGCTTTGGAATGACCATGTTCACCATGGGGTTCCGTCGCGTGTTGAGTAGGGGAGGACGCTTTGGCAGCATTTTCTGCTGCAAGGCGTTTGGCAAAGTCAACTGACTCTGGCCCGGCTGTTTGGTCTGAACCCACGGCTATTTACCCTAGTTGTTTACGCGCCAACTTGGGCACTTAAGCCTAAAAACTAGGCGTAATCGACTGAAGCGTAAGTAGACAATTTGTCAAGGCGATGCTGAGCATCGATGAGTCGCACGGTTCCCGACAAGGAGCGCATCACCAAACTCTGGGTGCGGGCCCCTCGTGAGTCGAAGCGTACGCCTCGGAGCAATTCGCCGTCGGTGACGCCAGTTGCTGCGAAGAAACAATTGTCGCCCTTCACTAGGTCATCGGAAGTGAGCACTTTGGACAGGTCGTATCCAGCTGCCAAAGCCGATTGACGCTCTTCTTCATTGCGTGGCCATAAACGACCTTGAATTTCTCCGCCCATGCATTTCAGTGCCGCTGCCGACACCACGCCTTCAGGGGTGCCGCCAATGCCAATGAGAAGGTCGACGCCAGCATCGGGCCACGACGTTGCGATTGCGCCAAAAATGTCGCCATCGCTAATGAGTTTGATGCGTGCACCAGTGGAACGCACTTCTTCAATGAGCTCATTGTGGCGCGGGCGATCGAGAATCATCACAGTGAGGTCGCGTACCGATTCACCTTTTGCCTTGGCAACCCATTTGATGTTCTGGGTAGCAGAAGCAGTGATATCGATATGACCAACAGCTTGTGGGCCCACGACAATTTTTTCCATGTACATGCATGGGCCCGGGTCGAACATGGTGTCGCGTTCTGAAACGGCAATCACCGAAAGTGCATTACCCATGCCGAGCGAAGTCAGTGTGGTGCCATCGATGGGGTCTACAGCAACGTCGGTGCGGGGTTGAGTGCCATCGCCAACGTTTTCTCCGTTGAAGAGCATTGGTGCTTCATCTTTTTCACCTTCACCAATCACAACAATGCCGTCCATAGGAACGGTGGTGAGGACGGTACGCATGGCGTCGACGGCGGCAGCATCGGCCCCGTTCTTATCGCCACGACCCACCCAACGTGCAGCTGCGAGGGCTGCAGATTCGGTGACTCTGACGAGTTCCATGGCGAGGTTGCGTTCTGGCTTTTGCGGGCGTCGTTCGTTCATCACCCCCTACCGTAGTGCCGGCGCTACCCTCGGGCTAATGCCCGTGAAGATTCCCGCCGTTCCCCTTCCGCGTTGCCTCGATTCCCGAGACCTGTCCGAGCCTCAGGTAAGCCCCGCAGGCGATGTATTGGTGTTTGGGGCAAGTCAGCAGGGAAAAGGTGAGCTGTGCACTATTGCGGTGTCAGGCGGTTCTGAAGAGGCCTGGCCACTCGAGCCAGCGCCAAGTGTGACGCGCGGCTTTGGTGGCGGATGTTTCCAGTGGCTGCCCGATGGTTCTGGTGTGGTGTACGCAGCAAAAACTGGCGGGTTGTGGGAAGCCGCTCGCGGTGCAACAAGTGCATGTCGTATTGACACGCAAGCTCCTGCTGGAGCTTCTCGCTTCGGAGTTGCCGTCTCGCCCGATGGTGAGTGGGTGGCATGCGTGCAGAACCTCTGCGAGCTCGTTGTGGTGCATCGTGCAACGGGTGAAGAGCACGTCATTGCACAGCCTCACGCTTTTGTGTTCGACCCCGTGTGGCACGGTGATGAGTTGTATTGGCAAGCATGGTCGCAGCCGCATATGCCGTGGGATGAATCTGACATTTGGTCGACGCACATTGCTGAGCGCGAAGCACATGTTGTGTTGCATCGCCCTGGTGTGTCGTTTCAACAAGTGCAATTTTCTGCACAAGGCGAAATGGGTGTGTTGAGTGATGTGAACGGGTGGCTGCAGCCGTATCGCGTTGTCGATGATGAATTAGTCCCGCTTCTGCCCGTAGGTGAGCAAGTGGAATGCGGCAACCCGCAATGGGGAATGGGCGCACATACGTGGTGTTGGTCGCCCGACGGTACAGAAATTGCTGTTGCGCGCAACCTTGAAGGTTTTGGCGACCTCGTTGTAGCGAGTGTGGCATCGGGCGAGATGCGTTCGCTTGGTCGTGGCGTGCACGGATCATTGGTGTGGAGCAATGCGGGCATTTTTGCGTTGCGCACAGGTGCGGTGACCCCCACACAATTGGTGCACTACGCCGCGCAAACCTTTGAGCGAGAAGTTCTCGCATCGAGTGAAGTGGACAGCAGTGGTGGTGCGTGGTCGCAGTATCAACTCGTCGAGCCAACGTTGGGCGCTGTGGAGTGTGGCAACTACAACATTCCGTATCGCTTGTATTCCCCTATGGGCAATGAAACATCTGAGCAACCACTCATTGTGTGGGTGCATGGTGGGCCAACCGATCAGTGGCAGGTCACGTTCATGGCACGTGTTGCCTATTGGGTAGGTCGTGGTGTGCGCGTGATGATTGTCGACCATCGTGGTACCTCGGGTCATGGGCGTCACTTTCAACAGTCGCTCAATGGTCATTGGGGCGAGTTCGACACCGTCGATCTCATTGCTGCAGTGCAGCATGCTCACCTCAACGGGTGGGCAACGCCCAAGAACACTTTTGTGATGGGGGGTTCTGCAGGTGGTTTTGCTGCATTGAACGCGGCGGGCACGGCCCCCGAAATGTGTGCGGGAGTGATTGCGTTGTACCCAGTTGTCGACCTTGCCGACTCTGCAGAACATTCGTGGTACTTCGAACAACATTCCATTGCGGTGTTGGTGGGCGACTCGCCTGAGAATGAAACGTTGTACGCGCAACGTTCGCCACTCAGCAAAGTAGGGGCATTGGCTCAGGTAAAAGTACTTCTGTTGCATGGTGATCTCGATACGTCAGTTCCGATGAATCACAGCGTGACTCTTGCTCAAGCCTTACGTCAAGCAGGTGGACAGGTTGCCTTGCACATCATGGAAGGTGAAGGGCACGGTTTTCGATTACGTCACAATCAACTGCGCGAATACGAACTGATTGGTGAGTTCATCTTTACGTTGTAACGTGCAGTTATGTCTGAATGGAACCCACTTGACCCCGATGCCGAGAGTGTCCATTACGACCTGTCGCAATGGAATATCGACCAGCGTGCCGCGGTAGCTGAAATGTTTGCCGAAGCAGAAATTCCCCACGCTTGGGTCGGCGATGAAGTGGTTGTGCCGAGCGAACTCGAAGATGCGGCCGATGAAATGCTCGATGCGCTTGAACAGGAATTGGGCGTAGGAACTCAAGAAGGAAATTCCTCGCCGCGCGATGCGCGCCGTTTGCAATTGAACGAAGCAACCGATGAAGAAATCACCGAGTATGAACTCGATGAGTGGTCGATGGGCGAGCGTTCACGTCTCTCAGAACTTCTGGTTGCAGCCGATATTCCGTATCGCTGGGAAGGCGCATTGCTCGTCACCCTCACTGAACTTGAAGACACTGTCGACGACCTGCTCGATGCAGTAGAAGCGGGCGATGTCACTATTGTCGACTCTGCACGCAATCCAGGCTCTGGTTTTGGAACCATCTCTGCGGGCGATTCCAGTGTCTCTGGTGAATCACTCACACAAATGTTTCTTGCAGCTGAACGGTTGCAACGTGACCCACTCGATGCAAATGGCCTCGGCATTTTGGTGCGCGTGCTCGACGACATTGAAGGCGGGGGTGTTCCTTTTGGTGTGCCCGTTCCCGTGTGGCGTCAAGCATCGGAAATGGCCGACCAGCTTGCCGATGCACTTGCTGGTAACGATTTCCCCGACGAGCAAGCAGCACAAGAAATTGCGCAACGATTGTTTGTCACGTTACGTCCTCACGTCTGAGTCGCATGTAGCGTCAACACTCGATGATTCTCGCCGAATTAGAAATCTGGCACTCGCGGCCAATCGCTCCTACTCGGCGTGTTTCGTTGGGGCATTTGATGTTGCCCGCCGACCCAGCACCCGGTTTTGGCGGCATTTTGTTGGGTGCGGTCGTCGCACGACATTTGTTCGATGTTGACGAGGAAATGCACCCCGACATTCATCGCCTCACTCTGCAGGTAGAACGCGGTGAACGCATCGTTCAGCCTCGCTTGCGGCATCGTTTTCAGGCCGATCGCCATGGTCTTGCGATGAGCAGGCACCAACTCATTGCGGTGGAAAACTCAGCAGAGTTCGCCTTTGCCGATGGTGGTTCACCTTTGCAACAAGTGTTGGGTTCTATTTACGCTCTCGAGCGATTAGATGCAGAAACGCGACGCGCACTGGGGCCAATGATGCGCCGAGCAATGACCTGGCGTGGTCCATTCGGAGCATCGTTCATTGCGTACTTAGCCGGCAGCAATGCATCATCTATTTCGGCAATTTCAGACCCACGTGCTTGGGCTTTAGAGATTTTGAGCTTCCCACCTGGCACATTGAAGCCAAGCAAAAAAGAAGTCACCTCACGTTTTCGCGAAATGTTGCGCAACGTGCACCCCGATCATGGCGCAAGTGAACGCGATGCAAGCAGAGCCATTGCCGATCTCAGTGAAGCGCGGCGCATTTTGAGCCAACAGTCGTGAGTGCGGCAAAAGGGCTGGTGTTATTCCCCGGTGCGGGGAGCAGTGCAAGCCACTCATCACTCATTGCTCTTGAAGAAGCAATGCAGCCCTTGCCCGTTGCGCGTGTTGACTTTCCGTATCGCCGAGCCGGCAAGCGAGCTCCCGATCGTGCACCAGTGTTGTTGCAATGTGTGCACGACGAGGTGCAGGCATTTGCCAAAGCAAGTGGAGTGCGTACGTCGTCGCTCGTGATTGGTGGGCGTTCTATGGGTGGGCGGATGTGTTCAATGGCTGCTGCTGGCGACACCGGCTTAGCAAAAAAAGGAGAGCCACCGCTTTTTGGTGACCCCTTAAAAGTACGTGGGCTGGTGCTCATTTCTTACCCATTGCACCCACCAGCACACCCCGAGAGGCTGCGCATTGCACACTTGTCGCGCATTGCAGTGCCTGTGTTGTTTGTGCATGGAACCAACGGCACATTTGGTCCACCTGCGGAATTGAAAAAACATGTGAAGAAGATTCCTAGTGATGTGTCGATGCATTTCATTGAAAAAGGCCGACACGACCTCAAGGGAAAAGATGCTGAAATTGCCGAGGTTGTTCGCGAGTGGTGCCGTTCTCTGCGCTAGTTCTTGCTAACGCTCGAAACGAGCATGTGCATCTTGTGGGTTTAAATCTTCCAAGTCTTTGTTTGCGGTTTCGGGGTAGAACGCCAAAATCAAAACCGACACCACCAGTGAAATGGCAGCAAAACTGAGCATCACTGTTCCGTACGACCAGCCCGAGTCGACGAGCATGCCACCTGCAACAAGACCAATGCTTCCGCCTAATAGCGCTGCAACGGTAATGAGAAATGAAGACGTTGCGCGATTGCCGGTGGGGAAGAGTTCACCGCGATACACCGCAAGTGCGGGGTAGGCAATGGCACCCACAATCCCGCCAGCAATAGCAACCACCCACATGCCCACCGACGACAACACAAACGACAAGCTAATGAGTATTGCGCCAAGGGGAATGCACAGTGCAGCCACGCGGCGCCGGCCATTGATGTCGGCAATTTTGCCGCCAATGATGAGACCCAGTGCGGCTGGGGTAGAAGTAGACAACGTAAAGAGCGCAACCATGGTGGCCGAGTAGTCGCGCACATCTTTGAGATAGCGATTCTGAAATATTGACGCTGTGGCGACAAAAATATTGACGAGGAACGCCACCGCCCCCACCATCAAGAGTGTTCTCGGCGCGGTACTACCCGTTTTTCGGGACGTATCGCGCCGAGAACCCTTGGGTTCTTTGCGATGGGCAACAAAACGAGGTGTCTCGGTGAGTCGCCGGCGCAAACTCAGTGCCACTGCAAGCCAGATGAGTGCCAACACATAAACAAAACGCCATGCGGTAGGGCCAAGATCTGCAATGGGAAGTGCGGCAACTGCAAAGCCTGCTCCGAAACCACTCGCAAGTGCGAGCACGCTCAACCCATAGGCGCGCCCGTGCTTGGGCATCTCTTCAATCAAAATCACAAGAACAGCAACGTCGAGTGCAAGACCAACGGGGCGCGCAATGGTTTGTGTTCCCACAAGTGCAGCAAAGTTTGGTGCGAGTGCGCCGAGAGATGCGAGAACAGGCGCAATGAATGCAAGGGCAATTACAACGCGTTGTCGCCCGATGCGGTCGCCCAAAATGGCAAGTGGAATAGCTAGCACAATGCCTAAGCGAACAATTGCTGCAGCAACTCCTTGACCCGTTGTTGACACGCCAAATTCATCGGCGGCAAAGGCAACAGTTTGTGTGAAGAGTGTGTTGATGAATGCAGCCACCATCGATGCCGCAGCAAGAAGAGCGAGCACCAAGGTTTCATGCGCGGTAAAAGTTTGCGGTGGCGCCCACCAGGGGTGACGCTTTTTGTGATGACGATGTTTGATGTGACGCGAGATGAGCGGACGAAAGATCCATCCAAACCAGGGAATGTCGAGTGACCACTGTGTTTCTTCAGTGACCTCAGTGCTGGAGTCGATTGGTATTTCAACGAGCCGTTTGTATTCCACACACGGGCCTGTTTTTTGCAAAAAGACGTGGTGGGTGCTCGATGAGTCTGCCGGGTGGTCTGCGCGAATTTCTTCCACCACAGTGCTGTATGGCTCGGATATTTTGACAAATTCGGTGCTATTTCTGGCGATTTTGCGCTGAAACGAGTAGTGCCGGGCCTGTGACTTGTGGGAAAAGTTCGGCGTGCGTTCCACGGCGGGAGCATACTGAGAGAGTGAGTTCAATCGGTGCGCGTACTTTTGCTGTGTCGCCAGGTGCACGCATCAAGGTGACGCCAGGTACGCCTTTGAGCGGAACCGTTGAGGTTCCAGGTGCCAAAAACTCCGTTCTCAAGCTCATGGCCGCTTGTCTCATGGCCGATGGCAACTTTGTGTTGTCGAACGTGCCCGATATTGAAGATGTTGTCACCATGAGCGAACTGTTGTCGTCAATTGGCCTCGTCATTGAGCATCATCGCGACACCAAAGAGTTGCATATTACAAACAACGGCAATTTGCAGCTCTTTGCTCCGTATGAACTAGTGGAACGCATTCGCGCAAGTGTCAACGTACTCGGCCCACTCTTGGGCAGATTCGGTGAAGTGCGTATTGCACTCCCAGGTGGAGACGACTTCGGCTCGCGCCCCATCGATATGCACTTGCGTGGTCTCACTGAACTCGGCGCGCAATTCGAAATGCGCCACGGCGATATTTATGCGCGTGCAGAGCGTTTGCACGGTACCAACATCACGCTCGATTTTCCCAGCGTTGGCGCAACAGAAAACCTTCTCACCGCTGCGGTGTTCGCCAAAGGCTCAACGTCTATTGAAAACGCAGCACGCGAACCAGAAATTGGCGACTTGTGCAACATGCTCGTCGCAATGGGCGCCGACATTGAAGGTATTGGCAGTTCCACACTCATCGTGCATGGCGTTGAACGCAACGCATTGCGTGCGGTGCATCACACCGTGGTTGCCGATCGCGTGCAAGCAGCTACATATATTGCAGCAGCAGCAATTACTGGTGGGGAAGTAGAAGTGCAAGGCGCTATTGCGGGCCACATGGAAATGCTCCTCACGCGATTCACCGACATGGGGGTTGTTCTTGTCGAGCAAACCGATGGCATTTTGGTCATTGGGCCTGAACGCTTGAAGAGCATCGACGTGGTCACGCTTCCGTACCCCGGTATTGCCACCGACTACAAGCCACTTGTTGTTGCCATGTTGTCGGTTGCCGAGGGCGTAGGCATCGTGACAGAAAACTTGTACCCCGGTCGTTTCCGTTATGTTGATGAACTACAGCGCTTAGGCGCGAACATTCGCACCGACGGTCATCACGCAGTGGTGCGTGGTGAAATGAAACTGTCGGGTGCTCCCGTGCGTGCTCCCGATATTCGCGCAGGTGCCGCATTGGTTGTTGCGGGCCTTGTTGCTGAAGGTGAAACCATCATTTCCGATGTGCACCATATTGACCGTGGTTACGACGACCTAGTGGGTCGACTCTGTGCCCTCGGCGCCAACATCACCCGACTCTGAGGTTTTCTTGCCCGCTTGTCGCACGCGCTGCGAGGCCACCCGCAACAGCCACACCATCACGCTGATGGGGAGGAGCACCCACAAAATCTCGTCCCAGCCACCTTGGTGGGCGAGAAGGGCACAAAAGAGGCTGAACATGACACGCAACCTTGCCACTTCTCGGTATAAATCGGCAACTCGCGGCTGTTCCTGATTAGATAGCACCGTGACTACTGCAACGAGTGCCCCCGGCTCCATGCGCCAACAGGTGGAAGAGACCATCGAGGTCATCAGACCCGCTCTCCAAGCCGATGGTGGCGACATGGTTTTGCGAGAAGTTGATGAAGAGACCGGCGTTGTGTCGGTCACTTTGGTGGGTGCGTGTGGCACCTGCCCCGCATCTACACAAACGCTTAAAGCAGGAATTGAACGCATCATGCGCGACCGTGTTGACGGCGTGACTGAAGTGATTGCAGTTGAGTAATGGCTCTTCGCAGTACAGACCCTCAGGAACTTTTCACTGCCGCATGTGCCGGTGACCGTGCATCGCTCGCACGGTTATTGTCGCTCATTGAACGCGGTGGCGACCCTGCCCGTGTAGTTGGCCGTTTGAGTTACCCCAAGAGCGGCAACTCATACACCGTTGGTTTCACTGGCGCACCAGGCGCGGGTAAGAGCACGCTCACCAGTGCTGTCATTGGGCATTTGCGCAAACAAGATCTTGAAGTAGCCGTTATTGCTATCGACCCGTCATCGCCGTTTACCGGTGGAGCCATTTTGGGCGACCGCGTGCGCATGCAAGACCACGCAACCGACCCTGGTGTGTTTATTCGTTCCATGGCAACGCGTGGTCACCTCGGTGGACTATCGCTTGCCACTCCAGAAGCAATTCGTCTGCTCGATGCCGTTGGTCGCCGTTGGGTCATTGTAGAAACAGTGGGCGTTGGTCAGGTTGAAGTAGAAATTGCTGGCAAGGCCGACACCACAGTGGTGGTGTTGAACCCAGGCTGGGGCGACTCTGTGCAAGCCAACAAAGCTGGCCTCATGGAAATTGCCGACGTTTTCGTGATCAACAAAGCCGATCGCAAAGGTGTCGACGAAACGCGTCGCGATATTGAACAAATGCTCGAACTATCCGACTTGTCACACGACGCATGGGTACCCACCATTGTGCCCACCGTTGGCTCCACGGGCGACGGTGTTCCTGAGTTGTGGGATGCCGTGTTGGCGCATCGTGCATATGCCGAAGCATCGGGCCAATTGCGTGAGCGCAGGGCCTTTCGTTTGCGTGAGGAACTGCGAGAAATTGTTGCTCGGCGCCTCGAGCAAAAGGCTCGTGAATTGTGCGTGGGTGACGAATGGGAAACATTGCAGGGCGAAGTGCTGAATCGCACCACCGACCCTTGGGCAGCAGCCGACCAGATGTTGCGCGGTGTCGGGGCCTAACGGCTACCGTCATGAGGTGACTTCAAACAATCTTGTCCTGCTCGAACGCCGCGCCGATGGCGTTGCCGTTATTACTCTCAACAACCCGAAGGTCAATGCGCTATCGCAAGCCGTGTTAGCTGAACTGCGCGACATTGCCCACGACCTCATCAACAACCGCCCGGGTGCTGTTGTGGTCACTGGTGGCGAGCGCATCTTTGCTGCTGGAGCCGATATTTCCGAATTTGGTGGGCCCAGTGAAGCGCGCCGCATTGGCCAGGGCTTCCACGACGCCTTGAACGCCGTTGCTGCAATTCCTGCATTCACCATTGCCGCAGTGAGTGGTTTTGCCCTTGGCGGCGGATGCGAGCTTGCATTGTCATGCGACTATCGCATTGGTGCACCTAAGGCCACCTTTGGCCAGCCAGAAATTCTCTTGGGCATCATTCCTGGTGGTGGCGGCACACAACGCTTGCCACGCCTTGTTGGCCCGAGCCGCGCCAAGGAAATCATGGTCACTGGCCGTCAGGTGCAGTCGGAAGAAGCATTGCGCATTGGTTTGCTCGATGAAATTGTTCCTGCCGAAGAACTCCACGTGCGCGCGTTGGCACTTGCAGCTCAAGTTGCAGCTGGTGCCACTGTGGCTGGTGCTCTCATCAAACATGCGGTCGATGCAGGTTTGTCGATGACCTTGTCTAACGGGCTCTCATTAGAGAAGCAATCGTTTGAAGATGTATTCCATAGCAAAGACAGCCAAACCGGCGTGAAAAGCTTCTTGGAAAACGGGCCAGGCAAGGCAACTTTCGAAGGAAAGTAAATATGAATGCCCCCAATGAGCACGCCCATGAAGGCGTGAACTACGACGGCATCGTGGGCCCTGCCCTAGCTTTAGGTTTTGCTGTGTTTATCTTTGCTATTTCTTTTGGCGTGTTATGCGTGAATGCTGGGGGAAGCGTGCCAAAAGCAATGGCGATGTCGCTCTTGGTATTCACGGGCGCATCACAGTTTTCTGCAGTGAGCGTTATTGCTGCCGGAGGAACTGCCGTGAGTGCAGTTGTTGGTGCACTATTGCTTGGTTCGCGCAACGCCATTTACGGAGTTGCAGTTGCGCCGTGGTTGCCAGGCAGCTTGAAATATCGCGTTGCGGCAGCGCAATTCACCATCGATGAAACAACGGGCATGACGCTGGTGCAAAATTCACCTGCACGCAAGAAGCGTGCGTTTTGGGTAACAGCAGCAAGCATCTATGGCTTTTGGAATGTAGGAACACTCATTGGTGCACTGGTAGGAAACAGTTTCGACACGCAAAAGTATGGCCTCGATGTGGCGTTTCCTGCCGCGTTCGTTGCCATGGTTGCGCCGCTCTTAGCTACACGCAAAGCTCAACTCGCAGGCATTGGTGGGGCAGTGGTGTGCTTAGCAACAACGCCATTTCTTCCTATTGGTGCTCCCATTGTGATGTCGGCCGTTGTTGCTCTCATTGCACTCGTGCCTACGCAACGAAAGACGCAAAGCGCATGACTTGGACCGTGGTGTTAGTGCTCTCGCTCGGCGCATTTTTGTTAAAGGTCTTTGGCTTCGTTGTTATTGGCGATCGCAAGTTTCCGCCACAAGTAGAAGCTGTCATTGCTCTTATTCCTGCAGCGTTGTTGTGCGCGCTCATTATGAAAGACACATTTACTGCGGGTCACGACCTGCAAATTGATGCACGTGCAGTGGGGTTAGTTGTTGCAGTGCTGGGTGTGTGGCGCAAAGTGCCGATATGGCTAGTAATTGTGCTGGCCTGTGCTGCTACAGGAATAACGCGCGCAATTTCTTAAGGTTGCGTCGCCAAATGGTTTTCATGACCAGCGAGCCACCCACTACTTCACCAATTGCACCGCCAAGCCACCAAGGGAAGTGCAGTTCTTCACTCCATGTGAATTTGCTGAGGCCTGGTGTTGCTGCTGGCTCAATGGTGAATTGCCCGGTACCGGTGACCACGCCAGTATGAGTAACACCCATCACGCGTTCTGGTTCCCAAGCCGTAATTTCCATATGGTCGGTGAGGCGAATAGGGCCCACCTTGGTGTCGCACAAAAACTTGGTGCCCACACCACGGCGTTGTTCGTTCACAAAACGAATGGCAACGGCATCGGCCATCCACTCGGTGTGGTTTTCAATAGGTTCAACCACTTCCCACACGCGAGCGGGGGTAGCGGGAAGTTCAATAGAAACAGTGATGCGTGCCATTAGATACCTGCTGCGCTTTTGAGTTCGAATGCGGCGTCTTCTGGCGGAACAATGTTGATGAGTACGCCAGTACCGCGCTCAAAGCCCGCAGCAGTAGTGAGTTTTGGCCACAAGTGAATGTGCCAGTGGAAGTTGCCCGAGTGGTGCGAAGGCGCGGTGTGGAATACAAGGTTGTAGGCCACATCGCCGAGCGTTGCATACATGATGGCAAGTGAGTCGCGAATTGCTGTGCCAATGCCAGTGAGTACCGCATCGGTGGAATCGGTGAGATGCACATCGTGCGATTGCGGAATGATGAGCAGTTCGTATGGCCCACCGCTCCAGTACGGGCACAATACAAATGCGTGCTCGTTGTCGATGATGACGCGCTTGTTGTCGACACGCTCGGCCTCGATGGTGGTGCACAAAATGCATCCACCCTTGAAGCGCTCAAATGCGCGTTCTTCTTCAAGAATTTCACCTGGCACAAAGGGCAAACCAAGAATTTGTCCGTGTGGGTGAGCAAGTGAAGCGCCAGCTTCACGACCATGATTAATGAACGCTTGTGTGTAGCGCACGTTTGACGTGCGAGCGTGTTCTTCAAAGCGTCGCTTCAGCGCTTGCATCACATTGTGAATAACTTCGTCGGTGAAAGTACCAACGCGCGCATTGTGGTCGGGAGTAATGACAAAAACTTCGTGAATGCCACTGGCATCGGCCATGGTGTGCACGGGGCCAAGGTTGTGCACTGCCAAGTTGCCGTCACCGTCGAAAGCGGGGTAGAGGTTGGGCACCACTCGCAAGGTCCACTTGCCTTCGCTGTCGTGTTGTTCTAACGCCGGTGGAGTTGCTTCTTCGTTGCCTGGGCAAAAAGGGCATGCTCTGTTGGGGTCGGCTTCTACCTGCATGAGGCGCGGTACAAAGTCGGTGGGGCGCTTGGCGCGGTCGGCCACCAGGGTTACCCAACGGCCAGTTAGAGGGTTTAGACGTAATTGACTCACTACTTAAACTCTACGTCTCCATACGCCCACTTGCCGTGCACTGCCTGCATGAAAAGGCGTGAAAGCAAAATCTTCCCAACGATCAGTGCAAATGAGTCCGGCCGCAGCTGCCATTTCATCAATTTGGGCGGGTGTGGAATAGCGAATGCGCCAAGGTCGTTCCACAACTGAACCATCGGGTGACGTTGAGGTAAACACGCCATGACCAATTTGGGTGATGGGGTCGTAATCACTCGAACTCTGCGCAGTGTGGGCAATGGTGGGCGCAGTTGAACTGGTGCCCGTGAGTACCGCGGTTTCTAACACCACGGCACCACCTGGGGTGAGTCGTTGTGCAGCTGCTTGCAGGCACTTGCGTTGTGCTTCTTGCGAATCGAGGTTGAAGAACGTGTTGAACGTGCAAAAAATGACGGTGAATGGCCCGCGAGGTAAATCGTTGGCCATGTCGCCTTGTAGCAAGTGAACGCGTTCAGCAACGCTCGGGTTCATGTGGGCAAGTTTCGTACGGCACTGGGCAAGCATCGCTTCCGATTCATCAATGCCCCACACACCGCGCCCCGGTGCAAGCAGTTCGGCAAGAGGAATCGCAATGCGACCCGTACCAATGCCTAACTCGCACAGGTTTCCGCCGCCCGACAGTGCATGCAAGGCACGTGCCGTTGCTGGTGCATCGGTGACATGTTCGTACCATTCGTCATAAACATCGGCAAAAGCATCGCCATATAGCGGGGGCTCGTTGTTGCTCACGGAACTAGTACAGCGCATCGAGAGATAGATTGCACGTATGGCAACCGATGTGGTGTATCTCGATCATGCAGCCACCACTCCTATGCGCGCCGAAGCTATTGCGGCCATGGAGCCATTTCACAACGTGCAATACGCCAACCCGTCGGGTTCGCACCGTTTTGCTCGCGATGCACGCAAAGTGCTCGACGAGTGCCGCGACGATGTTTCCGATGTCTTTGGCTGCCATGCCGGAGAAATCATCTTCACTGGTGGCGGCACCGAGGGCGACAACGCTGCCATTTTCGGGGCTCTGCGCCGGTTGCAGTCGCACAACGTAACAACGCAAGTGGTGTGCTCGGCAAGTGAACACCACGCGGTATTGCATTGTGTGGAACACGTGGGTGGCGTTGTGGTGGGCACCGATGCATATGGTGCCATCAACCTCAATGAGCTCACAGAAACACTCACGCGTTTACATGCGCAAGGTGTGAAGCCCGTGGTGTCGGTGATGGCCGTGAACAACGAAGTAGGCACCATCACCAACATGGAAGAAGTGTCGCGCATTGTGCGGCGCTATGCACCCACAGCAATTTTGCATACCGATGCAGTGCAAGGTGCATGTTGGGTCGATCTCGCTCACTTAGTTTCACTCGTCGACATTCTCACCTTGTCGTCACACAAGTTTGGTGGCCCAAAGGGCAGCGGCATTATGTATTTGCGCAATGGTGTGCATCTTGAACCACTCATTTTTGGTGGCGGACAAGAACGCGACCGGCGCAGTGGCACACACAACGTTGCTGGCATTGCATCTACAACGGCAGCTCTTGTTGCAACAGCAAGCGAGCGTCACAGTGAAAACCTGCGCGTTGCAGAATTAAAAGAACAACTCCTTGCCGGCCTGCATGAAATTGGCGGCATTCACCAAACCGTTCCCAACGAGTTTGCTGTTCCGGGCATTGTGCACGTGTGCGTTGAAGGTGTGGAAAACGAGGCACTGTTGTTCCTGCTTGACGAAGAGAACCTGTGTGCCTCAGCCGCTTCGGCCTGTGCCAGTGGGGCCATGGAACCATCACATGTTTTGGCCGCCATGGGCGTGCCTCGTGAGCGTGCCCAAGGGGCTTTGCGCCTCAGCCTTGGCCATACCACCACGTCGGGCGATATTGCCCGTGCGCTTGGCACATTGGGCAGGGCAGTAGCCCGCCTGCGCGAGCATCAACGCTCCTAGACTCCTTTCCATGAAAGTACTCATGGCGATGTCGGGAGGGGTCGACTCTTCAGTTGCAGCAGCCCTCTTGAAGCAAGACGGCCATGACGTTGTTGGCGTCACCATGCGCTTGTGGGGTGGCGAAAGCGATACTGGTTGTTGCTCGGTTTCCGATGTCGACGATGCGCGCCGTGTTGCTCAGCAAATTGGTATTGACCATTTGGTGTTCAACTTCAGCGACGACTTCAACGAACAAGTGGTGCAGCCATACATTGCAGCGCACGCCGAAGGCACCACGCCAAACCCCTGCATCGAATGCAACCGCGGTTTGAAATTCGCTCGCCTCACAGAGCGCGCCGATGCGTTGGGCTTCGACGCAGTAGCAACTGGCCATCATGCTCGTCTTGTTGCCAATGCCAATGGCGACATGCGCGTACATCGCGGTGCCGACGACGCCAAAGACCAGTCGTATGTAGTTCACATGCTCGCAGGCCGTGAACTGCAGCGCACACTTTTCCCCGTGGGCAACATGACCAAAGCAGAAGTGCGCAAAGAAGCAGAGCGCCTGGGTCTACGTACCGCAAGCAAGCCCGATAGCCAAGACGTATGTTTCATTACCTCAACAGGTGGTCGTGAAACTTTCTTGGGCGACCGCATTCCTTTTCATCCGGCAAAAGTGGTCGATATGGCGGGCAAGCAAGTGGGCGAAGTCGATTCGGTAGAAATGGTCACCATTGGCCAGCGCCGTGGCATTGGCTTATACAAAACCGAAGAGAAGCGTTTTGTTGTCGATGTCGACACCGCAAATCGTATTGTGGTGGTGGGCTCCGACGCCGACCTCATGCGCACGGGTGTTGCCCTACAAGCCATGGTGTGGGCATCGGGTGAAGCAGTTGCTGGCGAATACCGTGTGCAGTGCAGCGCTCATGGTGCATCGTTGCCTTGTACAGCAGAAATTTTGAGCGACAACCGCGTGCAACTCACCTTGCATGAAGCACACCGTCGTATTGCACCAGGGCAAAGTGCCGTGTTGTACGACCCCAGCGACTCTTATGTGGTTGCAGGTGGTCTGGTTAATGCAGCAAGTGCATGGCCAGCCAGCGTGGGTGCAACTGCGTAACTCTGCACATGCAAGGCATCGAGCGTGCCTAACATTTTTGCAAGGTACGGGCTCACAGCAAGTTTTTCTGTTTCACGTAGTTGAATCACCAGCATCATCTGGCGTCGCACCCCAGCAACATCGCCAGAGAGATTCAGTGCTTCGCCACTTGTTGCACTCAGTTCAACACGGGTAACGCTAGAGGTGCGCACCATGAACGTTTCTGCAAGGAGCAATTCGTCGTGCACCACAACACCCGCAGGAACAACCACCAGCCAGCGCCGTGAAAAGCGATGCAAGCTCTTTACCACCACGCGAAAAAGGAAAACCGACGGCACCAAACACAGTGCTGCAAGCCACCACACTTCACCACCCACAGCAAAAAGTGTTGCAACAGGAAAAGCCACCATGACGACGTACGACACCACAATGGGCGCAATTTGAGCAGCGGGCACACGTAACAACAACCGCTTTTCATCGCCATATGCAGATGCTTGAACATGTAACGAACCAAAGGCGGGAAGAAAAATGCACACCAGTGCGAGCACTGCTACCGCAACACCAACAAGTGGCCATGCAACGTCGCCAAAAGCCACCTCGTTGAATGTTGACAAGCTGGCAAAAACAAACCCCACCAGCCCAGCAGCAGCTAATGGCGCCACCATGCGCAGTGCGCTGAGCGAATACGGGCTGAGCCAAAAAATGGCAAGCGTGCCAAGACCCCACAACGCCCATGCGCCCAGAGTGAAGACCACCTGAGCGCTACGCCCATGGCTCGCCAAAGTGGGCGCAATGCCCGAAGGAATGAGGGCAAGTGCCACCCATGCCACGCGGGCCACCCACAGCGGGGCCGAGAATGAGGGGCGAATGAAGCGAGCCATGCGTTGTCTGTTCTAGCCGATCGCTAACGTAAACATGTGGTGAAAAAGGCTCCTGCTCAAAAATCTTCTCAAAAGCGGGTCAGCGAACTGCGTGCGCTCATTGAACATCACAACCACCTCTACCACGGTCTCGATACTCCAGAAGTGAGCGATGCCGAATACGACGCATTGGTACGTGAACTGCAAGGTCTTGAAGCCGACAACCCCGACCTGTTTTCCGTCGCCTCACCCACACAGTCGGTTGGCGCAACTGCAAGCACCACATTCGACCCCGTGCAGCACTCTGTGCCCATGACCAGCCTCGACAACGCCATGGACACAGTGGAACTCGGCGCTTGGGGCGAGCGCGTTGCAAAGGGCCTCAGTGGCGCAGCAGCAGAGTTTGTGTGTGAATTGAAAATCGATGGTCTTGCGGTGAGCATTCGTTATGAAAATGGCGTGCTCGTACAAGCCGCAACACGTGGCGACGGAAAAGTGGGCGAAGACGTCACGGCCAACGTTTCCACCATCGCAGTCATTCCCAAAAAACTCACGGCAGTGAATGGCACAGTTCCCGATGTGTTGGAAGTGCGTGGCGAGGTGTACATGCCTTTTGCTGCATTTGAAAAATTTAAGAAGCAAAAAGAAGAAGAAAATGTGGTGCGTATTGCAGCGGGCAAAAAACCCGAAGCAGTGCCGGTGAACCCCCGCAATGCAGGCGCCGGCAGTTTGCGACAAAAAAATGCAGAAGTCACCGCAAGTCGTGAGCTCGCATTTTGGGCATACCAACTCGGTGAAACGCAAGGCGTTCCCGAGTTCACCACACACAAAGAATCGTTGGAGTACTTAACGGCACTTGGTTTCGCTATCAACCCTTCCATCACTGTTGTTTCCACCATTGAAGAGGTCAATGCGTTTTGCGCACACTGGCAAAACAAGCGCGACACATTGCAATACGAAATCGATGGGGCAGTGGTGAAGGTCAATTCACTTCCACAACGCGAAGTGCTGGGGTTCACTAGCCGTGCACCGCGTTGGGCCATTGCCTTTAAGTTTCCTCCAGAAGAACGCACC
>Ga0222712_10000781_pt1 | contig 40764 bp, 32 predicted proteins | sample C33_657DmetaG_FD_165043 | JGI IMG/M metagenome (GOLD analysis project Ga0222712, IMG submission 165043) | Estuarine water microbial communities from San Francisco Bay, California, United States - C33_657D | ecosystem: Environmental > Aquatic > Marine > Unclassified | place: USA: California... | reverse complement strand
GTCAGGGTGCTTGGCTTTTAGCACATCAAGGAATGACCTTGGATGGACGGAAACCTATTTTCGAATTACTTCCGCGTGAATTTTTATTCTCTGGAATTATGGTCGCTACGGCTGCCGCAGTAATTGCTAGTCAGGCATTAATTTCAGGATCATTTACCTTGATTTCTGAGGCGATTCGACTCAATTTTTGGCCAAAAGTACGCTTGGTTTATCCTTCTGATCAAAAGGGCCAATTATATGTACCTTCTGTCAATATTTTATTGTGGATGGGTTGCGTAGGAGTTGTATTATGGTTTAAGGAATCCACCAACATGGAGGCTGCTTATGGCTTAGCGATTACTTTGACCATGTTAATGACCACCTCTTTAATGGCTTATTACCTTCACATTAAGAAGGTAGATATGTGGTGGATTCTACTTTTCTTATTGGTATATGTCTCCTTAGAAGGTTCTTTCTTGGTCGCTAATTTACAGAAATTTTCCCATGGGGGTTATGTCTCTCTTTTCATCGCAGGAGTCATTATTTTGGTGATGTGGGTTTGGTTTAGAGCTTCCCGCATTAAAAATAAATTAACTGAGTACGAGCCTTTGTCGGAGTATATAGAGCCGTTAAGGGATTTAAGTAATGACGATACGATTCCTAAATATGCCACGCATTTAGTTTTTATGTCCAATGCCGGTAGGGTCACTGATATTGAATCAAAAATCATTTATTCCATTTTCCAACGTCGCCCCAAAAAGGCTGATATTTATTGGTTTGTCCATGTAGATACCTTAGATGAGCCATATACGATGGATTATAAAGTAACGGTGATTGAGAAAGATGACATCATTAAAGTTAATTTTAAATTAGGTTTCCGAGTAGAACAACGGATCAATTTATACTTCCGAAAGGTCGTTGAAGAAATGGTTTCAAGAGGAGAGGTGGACATCACTTCTCGATATAAATCCTTGAATGAACAAAATGTCATTGGCGACTTCCGATTTGTCGTGCTTGAAAAGTTCTTATCTTTTGATAATGAATTACCACTCTTAGACCGAATGGTGATGAAGGCTTATTTCTTTGTGAAACAGTTTACACCTTCGGAAGACAAGTGGTTTGGTTTAGATAGTGATGCCGTAAAATTGGAAAAAGTGCCTTTGATTATTAAGCCTGTTTCCAAATGTAATCTAAGACGTATCGACTAACGATGAGCTCTATTTTTTCTAAAATTGTTCAGGGTGAAATTCCTTGTCATAAGATTGCCGAAGATGATCAATTTTTAGCCTTCTTAGACGTGATGCCTTTGGTAGAAGGCCATACTTTGGTGATCCCCAAACAAGAAATCGACTATATTTTTGATTTAGATCCGGAGGTTTTAGCCGACTTAATGAAGTTTGCTCAGCGCATCGCTCCAGCCATCAAAAAGGCAATCCCTTGTAAGCGCATTGGTGTAGCTGTCATAGGCCTAGAAGTACCTCATGCACATGTTCATCTAGTTCCTTTAAATCGGATGTTGGACATTAATTTTTCTCAAGAAAAGTTGAAACTGAGCCAAGAGTCTCTCGCAAAAACGGCGGAACACATTAGGTCTTTTATTTAAGAGATCCTTTTAACGTATTCATCTCGATTAACGGATTTGTCTTCTCGTAGACAATGTGGTAGACGGCATCAATGATCGGTAATTTTAGATGATGCTGTTTTGAAATCAAGTAAATACTTCGAACCGCATAATAACCCTCGGCTATCATATTCATCTCAATCTGTGCTGATTTCACAGAATAGCCTCTTCCTATCATATTTCCAAAAGTCCTATTTCGAGAGAATTGCGAATATGCCGTAACCAATAAGTCCCCTAAATACCCAGAATTATTTAAATCCCGATTCTCTTTGGGATAGATTTCATCTAAAAAGATCTTAATTTCTTGCATGGCATTACTGACCAAAACCGCCTGAAAATTGTCCCCAAATCCGAGGCCTCGCGTAATACCGCAGGCAATCGCAATGATGTTTTTAATGACAGCGCAATACTCCACTCCATATAAATCAGCAATCGCATTAGCTTGTAAAAATCGGCAATTCAGTAAATTAGCAAATGATTTTGCCACCTCAATATTAGGAGATGCAATGGTTAAATAGGATTGCTTTTCTAAGGCAACTTCCTCCGCATGACAAGGTCCGGCAATCACACATGTTTGCCCGATGGGCAAATTAAATTCTCGGGTTAACCAATCTGTAACCAACAAATTTTCCTCAGGAATCATGCCTTTGATGGCTGAAACAACTTTTTTCCCCTCAAAGTGCTTCTTATTTAAGTCCTTTAAAGTTGCCGGAATAAAAGCCGCAGGTATAGCTAAAATGATATATTCGACGCCGTTTAAAGCCTCAGACATTTTATTATACGTCTTTACCTTGCGTGGATTAATCGCAACGTCAGTTAAATAGCTAGGATTGTGGTTGTATTTTCTGATGAAATCAACATCCGCTTTTCTACGGATCCACCACTTAATTTTTACCTGATTCTCTGAAAGAATTTTTACTAATGCCGTAGCCCAACTTCCTCCACCAATCACAGCAATCTGAGTTGGTATTTTCTTTTTTAATTCTTCTAAACTGGTCATGACGTAAAATTACCTTTTAAATTAAAAATTATCCATTTTTTAATTTTTTTTACCCAATTTTGCCTCAAATACCTATTAATAAATGCTATGAAAATCAAAATGTTAATTTTGGCGCTATTGAGTGCTACTTTTTTATATGGCCAACAAGCCTCTTATCTTCCCGAGCATCCAAGGCCTGACTTCGAACGGAGCCAATGGATTAATTTAAATGGCGAATGGGATTTTAAATTTGACCCCAAAGATGCAGGCGTCAAAGAACATTGGGAAAAAAGTCAGCAAAAATATCCTTTAAAAATTCAAGTTCCTTTTCCTTGGGGGTCCCAATTATCAGGCGTGAAGGACGAAACAGATATTGCCTGGTATCAGCGCTTGATCGAGGTGCCGGCCAACTGGCAATCTAAGCGGACATTTTTGGTGATCGGAGCAAGTGATTGGAAAACGGATGTATTTTTGGACGGTCAAAAAATAGGTTCACATGAAGGGGGTTACACACCATTTTCTTTTGATTTAACAAAGTTTCTTAAATCAGGTCAAAAACAACAATTAAACATTCGCGTAGACGACAAAAGGCGGATGTTCACTCTGTATGGAAAACAAGGATATGGAAACGCTAGAGGTATTTGGCAAACCATTTATCTAGAATCTCGTGGAGATCAATATGTTGATTATGCCCAAGTTAGTCCGGATATTGATCAGTCGACGGCCAAATTTCAAGTGGAACTAGCCGCACCTGTCAAACAAAAAACCTCGGTCAAAGTAACTCTGTCCGCCGGTTTTTCAGGTTCGCAAATGATTGCCGCTGGAGCCAAAACGGCTCAAATTGAAATTAAAATACCCAACGCCCACCTATGGTCTTTGGAGGATCCATTTTTATATAACTATCAGATTCAAGTAGGCGAGGGCGTTCAATCAGATGAGGTGAAGGGGTATTTCGGGATGAGAAAAATATCCGTGATGAATTTACCAGGGAGCACAATTCCATACATTGCGCTTAATAATAAACCGATTTATTTGCAGTTGGCCCTCGACCAAAGCTACCATCCAGAAGGTTTTTACACTTTCCCAACGGATGATTTCATGCGGGAAGAAATTATGCGCAGTAAGCGAATTGGGTTAAATGGAATTCGTACCCATGTTAAAATTGAGGTGCCGAGAAAACTGTATTGGGCTGATAAATTAGGTTTACTCGTGATGGCGGATGTTCCTAATTCTTGGGGTCCACCAGATGCAGATATGCAAAAGGAAACGGAATATACCTTAGAGCAAATGGTTCGTAGAGATTTTAACCATCCGTCTATTTTTTCTTGGATTACCTTTAACGAAACGTGGGGCTTACTTTCTGACGTCACAGTTGACGGTAAAAAGCGTCGGGTTTATACCCCTGAGACCCAAAAGTGGGTGGTAGATGTTTACAAAAAAGCTAAATCTTTAGACCCTACTCGCTTAGTCGAAGATAATTCGATTTGTTGCGGAAAGGGACATACAGAAACCGATATTCATTCTTGGCATTCGTATTTACCGGGCTATGAATGGGATAAATTCAACAAGGAGCAATCGGACAATACCTTTCCAGGGAGTACTTGGAATTTTGAAAAAGGATATAAGCAGGGGAACCAACCGATGATTAATTCGGAATTTGGAAATGTATGGGGCTATGATGGAAGTTCAGGGGATGTGGATTATACCTGGGATTATCACAAGGCTATGAACTCATTCCGTAATTTCCCCAAAATGGCCGGTTGGTTATACACGGAGCATCACGATGTAATTAATGAGTGGAACGGGTATTATCGATTTGATCGTACGGAAAAAGAAACGGGACTGGGAGCCATGGCACCTGGAATGACTTTGAAAGATTTGCATGGTCCATTTTACTTGTCGACAGGCCAGGAAATTGCCTGGGCTGGAAAAGGAGGCCAAAAATTAAAAATTCCTTTAACCTTATCGGCCTTAATTGGCGCCACTGATTTACCCAAAGAGCTTGTGTTAAAAATGGAATTTTTCGGGCAAAATGCATTGGGAGAGAAGAAAAACAGGTGGTCAAAATCTAAGCAAATTGCATGGACGCCATGGTCAGTCAACGCCTTAGATTCACTAGAAATAACCTTGCCTGAGGAGAAGTCCTTAAACACATTGATACTGAAATTAGAAGATGGCAACGGACATGTGTTGCATCAGAACTTTGTGTCATTGATTGTGGAGCAAGGACAAATAAATTTAAATCCTAAGCAAGTTTTAATGTCGGTGCCAGTGGACAAAATTTCGAAGGCAGCATGGTCTGTTAAACAATGGTCTGGCGTCTTAGGAAATAAAATGAATGGGGCAGGCTCAGGTTATTTTGAATATACTTTTGATTGGGCAAAGATGCCTTTGGAGTCCATAGACCAAGTTAGTTTTTTTGTGGAGGCGTCGTCAAAACCTATGTTAGGTAAGGACAAGCCAAATTCAGGCGCAATGAACGGGGATTATATGTTGGGCAAAGGAACCTTTGATCCAAGTAAAAATCCCAATGCCTATCCACAAACAGATCTTAAAAAGAATCCTTCTGTGGTTCAGATTTTATCCAATGGACAATTTGCAGCTTCATTTGATTTGGAGGATGACCCGGCGGATCACCAAGGAGTATTATCGTGGTTTTATCAAGCCCAAAATCATAAGTTGGACGAACCCGGAACCTATGGATATTGGGTGCAATGCACCTTGCCTCGCTCATCCATTGAAGTGGCAAATGCGACTGGTAAATTGACTATTCGATTAGAAGTTCCGGAAGGATATCCCAATGGACTTTCGTTGTATGGGGCTAAGTCGGGCCGGTATATCAATGACCCGAGTATTTTAATACTTCGTAAATAAAAAAATCAGCGCGGATTTGTTCGCGCTGATTTTTTTGATTAATGGGTATACAAGGGGTGCTTAATAAAAGCTATCTTATTTAAAGATGTTCGCCTTTTATTTACTCAGTATTAGCGATTAATGGCTACCGAACTCAAAATAGTTTGAATGATTTGAAGCGTGGAAATATTATCTGCTTCGGCTTCATACGTTAAAATAATCCGATGATTTAACACATCAGGCGTCATTTCTTTGATGTCTTCTGGCAATACGTAATCTCTTCCTTCTAAATAGGCCATTACTTTGGCGGCTAGATTTAAGTGGATACTTGCCCGGGGAGATGCGCCAAATTGGATGTAATCTGCCTCCTTAGTTAAGCCATAATCCGCTGGATTTCTGGTGGCAAATATGAGTTCAATGATGTACTTTTCTAGTGTTTCACTGATGGTAATATTATTGATTTCTTTTCGAATACTTTGAATATCGTCAAAAGTCAAAATGGCTTTAGGTTCATATTTAAAGTCCATATTGGACATCTTTCTCATCACTTCGAGCTCTTGATCTTTGTCCAGGTAATTTAAAAATACCTTGAGCATAAATCGGTCCACTTGCGCTTCCGGCAAAGGGAAAGTTCCTTCTTGCTCCACAGGATTTTGAGTGGCCAAAACCAAGAATGGCTTATCCAGTGGATAGGTAGTTTCGCCGATGGTCACTTGTTTTTCTGCCATGGCCTCCAACAAAGCCGATTGGACTTTTGCGGGCGCACGGTTAATTTCATCTGCCAGAATAATTTGAGCAAAAATGGGTCCCTTTTTTACCTCAAATTCATTTTTCAGCGGATTATAAATCATAGTCCCCACTAAATCCGATGGCAATAAATCAGGTGTGAATTGAATTCGTTGGAAATGTAAATCTAAGATTTTAGCAAGGGTGTTAATCGTTAACGTTTTGGCTAAACCAGGAACTCCTTCTAAAAGTACGTGTCCACCGGTGAAAAGTCCGACTAATAGTCGGTTGATCAAGCGCTCCTGCCCAATCACTACTTTACCCATTTCGTCAATGACTAATTGAATTTTTTCTCTTGGTGTCATAATTAAAATTATTAATACCCTTTAATTATTGCAATTTCTTGTATTTAATACGTTTGGGCGTTATGTCATTTCCTAATCTCTTCTTACGAGCTTCTTCATATTCCGAATAATTTCCTTCAAAATAAGTGACTTGGGAATCTCCTTCAAAAGCCAAAATATGTGTGGCAATTCGATCTAAAAACCATCTATCGTGGGAAATGACTACGGCACAACCAGCAAAATTTTCTAATCCTTCTTCTAAAGCCCTCAATGTATTTACATCCAGGTCGTTGGTCGGCTCATCCAACAAAAGCACGTTAGCGCCCTCTTTTAGCATCATAGCTAAATGGACTCTATTGCGCTCTCCTCCAGATAAATTGGCAATTTTTTTCTCCTGATCTGCTCCGTTGAAATTAAATTTACTCACATAAGCCCTCGCATTTGACTGTTTTCCACCTAACATCACCCAGTCATTTCCATCTGAAACCGTTTCAAAAACTGATTTTTCGGCCATTAATTGATTATGTTCTTGGTCTACATAGGCTAGCTTAACCGTTTCTCCCACTTCAAAACTACCACTATCTGGCTGCAGCTGACCCGTAATTAATTTAAACATCGTCGTTTTACCCGCACCATTGGGTCCAATAATACCAACAATCCCAGCTGGGGGCAATGAAAAACTTACATTTTCATATAACAATTTGTCACCAAAAGATTTGGAAACGCCTTGTACTTCTATGACTTTATTTCCCAACCTTGGGCCCGCAGGAATGAACAATTCCAACTTGTCCTCCTTTTGCCTATTTTCTTCCGATAATAATTTTTCGTAAGCACCAATTCTAGCTTTCGATTTGGCTTGGCGCGCTTTGGGTGACATGCGCACCCATTCTAATTCACGTTGTAATGTTTTTTGTCTGCGAGATTCAGTCTTTTCCTCTTGCGCTAATCTATTTTGTTTTTGCTCTAACCAAGATGAATAATTGCCTTTCCATGGAATACCTTCGCCACGATCTAGTTCTAAAATCCAGCCAGCTACATTATCTAAGAAATATCGATCGTGAGTCACGGCGATTACTGTGCCTTTATATTGGCGTAAATGTTGCTCTAGCCACTCCACAGATTCCGCATCCAAATGGTTGGTCGGCTCATCCAATAATAACACATCGGGCTCTTGCAACAATAAACGGCACAAAGCGACACGTCTTTTTTCTCCCCCTGAGAGTGTATTGATGAGTGCACTAGGATCAGGACAACGTAAGGCATCCATCGCTTTTTCTAATCGGTTATCTAATTCCCAAGCATTAAAGTGATCTAGTTTTTCCTGAACTTCTCCCTGTCTTGCCAAGAGCTTATCAAAATCCGCATCCGCATCACCAAAGGCCTCATTTATTTCGTCAAACTCTTTTAGTAAATTTTTAATTTCAACCACTGCTTCTTCCACTACCTCCAAAACCGTTTTTTGAGGATCAAGTTGGGGCTCTTGCTCCAACATCCCCACGGTGTATCCCGGGGACCAAACGACATCGCCTGTAAATGATTTATCTAGTCCTGCGATAATTCGTAGCAGGGTGGATTTACCGGAACCGTTAAGGCCGAGGACCCCAATTTTGGCTCCATAAAAAAAAGAAAGGTAAATATTTTTAATGATCGTTTTCTGAGGAGGAATTACCTTAGAAACGCGTTCCATGGAAAATATAATGGTTTCGTTACTCATATTTTGATTGAATTTTTTCTAATAACCTGCAAAGAATGTGATTTTTGTGTTAAAATTTGAATTTCTAATCAAAAATTCTTCATTTATTCATTTATTTTTAAATAAATTCGTGAGTTAAATATTTTGATAAAAATTATAAAGTACAATTTGAGCCAAAGCATTTGCTTGAAGCTCTATGAATTAATCTTATGAAATCTGCCACAGAAAACGAGTATGGATTTTGCCAAGATGGCAAGGTTTTCATACGTCCCTATTTAAATTTCCCACAAAGAGAAATTGGTTTTGTACGTGAAACAGAAGAAGCTTCTTTAGCTTATTTTGTCAAACGTTTTGAGTTAGCTAGTAATAAAGTTGATATTCTAGCTCGCGAAGTGACCACGGTTGCAAATAAAGGTTCCTTTCTGACGAAGGTCGTTCAAATGAAAGCCTATTTAGGCAATTTTGACGGGTTGGGTGATTTTATGCCCTTATTTGATCAATTGGATCAAATGGAGTCCTACCTGCGTGGACTAATTCAGAATAATCAAATTAAAAATCTGGAGATAAAAAGAGCATTGATACAAGATGCTGCTCAATTAGCTGAACAGGAAGATATCCTTAAAGCCACCGAAGATTTATTAGATACAAAAACTAAGTGGGTAAAAACAGGTCCTGTAGACAAACAATTTCAAGATGAACTTTCTGAGGAGTTCCAAGCAGTACTCGATGCATTTTTCCTTCGTAGAAGAGCTTATTTTGAAGAAAAAAATCGTCAAATCGACGAGAAAATTGCCATACTTCAAGGGTTTATTGACGCAGTACACCAATTAAGAAAAGCTGAGGATATTGATGATTCAGTCGTAAAGGTGAAAGAATTGCAAAAGGATTGGAAAACTATCATAGGTTTGCCCCCTAAAAAGCAATCGATGCTTTGGAAGAATTTCAAGAAGGCCAATGATATGTTTTTTGAGAAGTATAATCGAATCAAAGGCATTGATTATAAGCCTCGGGTGGACCCACGCGTTCAGGAATTGAACACGATGACTGGCGAGCTTGAAATAAAGTTAGGTGATCAAGATAATATGGTGGCCACAGCTGAGCTTGCAAAAGCTTATTTGGTTAAATGGAAAGAAGTGACTGCTCAAATTAAGACCATTGACCGTTCCATGGCAGAGCGATTTAGAAACGCTTGTGATAAGATTTTTGAAATGAATTATTTGTTGAGAGTCATTTCTTATCGGCATGCCAACTTAAACGAAAAGCCTCGCCTGGAGCAATTGAAAATCATGATTAATCAAATGGATTACATGACAAAAAAGGAAAAAGGTGAATTGGATGATTTTATTGCCCAAGCCGAGCGAGATCGCCAAATGGAGGATAAACCTATTCAAAGTAAAATCAATACGCAAAAAAGGAAAATAAGCATGAAAGAGATGCTATTGGCCAATTTTAAAACGGAACTTGATACTATTTTAAATAATTGACAAGCCCATTTTTGTCCCCAAATCCTTTAAATCTAATTCATCAAAAGTCCCTGAAGACATCATCAGTAAATTAGCCTCTTGCCATGATTTACTCATCAGCTCTGTGGCTAATGTGGAAGAATCTCGGATCACTTTCAACGAGGGGTGTTTAAAATAGTTTTGAATCAACGATTCTTCTATTCGATCCATTTGTTTTATTTGCCTAGCATGCTCACTTAAGTAAATGATGGCTTCATCCGCCTTAGCTAAAGTGGACTGATATTCAGGCAAAAACGCAGGATTTAAACTGCTGAAAGTGTGTAATTCCAAACATGCCACTAATTTTCTTTCTGGATATTGTTCATTAAGAGCAGCTGTGGTAGCGGCTACTTTTGACGGGGCGTGGGCAAAATCCTTATATAATAATGAATTTGTGCTTTTGGCAACTAACTCAAGTCTTTTTGCCGCACCCTTAAATGTGGATATAGTCCTATAAAAATCCGTACTTGAAACGCCGATTTCTTCGCAAATTAAGCGGGCCGCATTTAAATTTTTTAACGTATGCTGGCCAAAAACTTGGATTTCATATCTTTTTCCATCCACCCCTATGAGTATGGTATTCCCATTTTTGATTTCTGCTTCATGTGCTTCATATCCGTTTACATCAATATCCTCAGGACAATTTGTAACTAAATCACTTAACGCAGCATCAGTTTGATCAAAAAATAAATGACCCGCCTTGGGCATTTGTTTGATTAGCTGATCGAACGAATCTGTGTAAGATTTGAATGTAGGATAGACGTTGATATGATCCCACGCAATTCCGGAAATTAAGGCAATATGGGGCTGGTATAATAAAAATTTTGCTTGTCGGTCGATCGGAGAAGCTAAATATTCATCGCCTTCAATAATGATGATGGGGGCGTCTGATATAGAAGCCATTAATTCAAATCCTTCAATGCGGGCGCCAACCAAATAATCGAATTTTCTATGTAGTTTTTTCAGCACATGTAAAATCATGGAAGTGATACTTGTTTTTCCATGGCTTCCTGCGATCACAATGCGTTGTTTGTGTTTGCTTACTTCATATAAAAAGGAAGGGTAGGATTCGATTTTTATGCCTAATTCTTGGGCCCGTATTAATTCTGGGTTGTCGGCTTTAGAATGCATCCCTAAAATGACCGCATCTAAATCTGCTGTAATTTTTTCTGGAAACCATCCAAATTCATCTGGTAGGATGCCATGGGAGGCTAATAAACTTTTTGAAGGCTCATATATTTCATCATCTGAACCTGTAATTTGATATCCTTTGGCCTTTAAAGCTAAGGCTAAATTATGCATCGCAGCGCCACCAATTGCGACAAAATGAATCTTCGGCATAGAACATTATGTTGAATAGTTTGCAAAGTACATACTTTTATTGCAGTTTTGCACGTTTTTAAATTAACTCAAACAACTTGAGTACATATATTTGTTGATTAAGAATGAAAAATTATATCGATCTTATTGATCAAACGATTGAATTTCCGACGAGGGAATTTAACATTAATGAGGACAATGAATTGTTGTTCAATAATGTGCCTTTGATGGAAATCATCAAGCAGTATGGAACGCCATTAAAAATATCGTATTTGCCAAAAATCTCTGAGCACATTGAAAATGCTAAGTTATTGTTCAGAAACGCGATAAAAAAATATAATTACAAAGCTAATTACACCTATTGTTATTGTACAAAATCGTCTCATTTCTCTTTTATTTTAGAAGAAGTTTTGAAGCAACATGTCCATTTAGAAACGAGTAGTGCCTTTGATATTCCCATTATTCGGGATATGTACAACCAAGGAAAAGTTTCGAAATCAACCTATATTCTGTGCAATGGATACAAGCAACCCTTGTACACGCAGTTTATTTCTGAATTAATTAATGATGGATTTAATTGCATCCCTATCCTTGATAATTTAAAAGAGATCGATTTTTATGAAAAATCGGTGACTGCAGATAAAGTAAATTTAGCGATTCGCATTGCTACCGATGAGGAGCCCGATTTCTCGTTTTATACGTCTCGGTTAGGCGTTCGATATTCGGATGTTAACACATTATACGAGGAAAAAATAAAGCCAAATCCGAAGTTCAACTTAAAGATGTTGCACTTTTTTATCAATACCGGAATTAAGGATAGTGCCTATTATTGGTCTGAATTGAGTCGCTTTATTTACAAGTATTGTGAAATGAAAAAGATTTGTCCTGAATTAGATTCAATCGATCTAGGCGGAGGCTTGCCGATTCAGACTTCACTTCAGTTTAGTTATGATTATCAGGCGATGGTCGATGAAATTGTAGAATCGATTTCATGGATTTGCAATAAAAACAACGTGCCGGTACCTAATATTTTCACTGAATTCGGTTCTTACACCGTCGGTGAAAGTGGAGCCGTTTTATATGAAATTATTGATCAAAAGCTTCAAAACGATAAGGAGCTTTGGTACATGATTGACGGTTCATTTATTACCCAATTGCCTGATTCATGGGGAATGAACCAAAAATACATTATGCTTCCGGTCAATAATTGGGGCATACCTTATCAGAAAGTGAACTTAGGTGGCTTGACTTGCGACTCCATGGATTTTTATAATACGGAAGCGCACAGTTCTGATTTATATTTACCTATTTTTGAAGAGAATTCTGAAAGGCAATATGTAGGATTTTTCCATACAGGTGCTTATCAGGAGTCTTTAGGGGGTTATGGTGGAATTCAACATTGTTTAATTCCAGCTCCTAAACATGTGATTGTGGACCGATTAGAGGATGGAACGATTACGACTAGGTTGTTTTCTGAGGAGCAATTGAGTGGCCCTATGTTAACGATTTTGGGATACAATCAAACCCAAGAAGCGCCGCTTAATGCTGTTATAGAAATTGAAAGCCCAGAAATGGTCAAAACTGAAAAATTAGCTTCCGTATAGATATGAAAAAAATTGCAGCCCTTGCCATACTAGCCGCCTTGTTTATGAGCTCATGTGCTCAAAGCAACAATTGTCCAGCGTATGGAACTACTCGCCTAGATACACCTAAAGTTAAAAGGGGCTAATTAATCTTCAGCCCAGTCAAAACTTTTTGTGACCGCTTTCTTCCATTGCTTGCGCGTGGTTGTGCGGGTGTCAATGGGCATGTTGGGTTTCCATGTGTTAGCAATGGCCCAATTTTTACGTAGGTCATCCAGATTTTCCCAATATCCAACCGCCAATCCCGCCGCATAGGCCGCTCCCAAAGCGGTTGTTTCTATAATTTTTGGACAAATCACTTCTTCCCCCAAAATATCCGATTGGAATTGCATTAGTAATTGGTTGACCACCATGCCTCCATCTACCCTTAATGAAGTGATCGAAATTCCCGCATCTTTTTCCATGGCTTCCAACACTTCCCAAGTTTGAAAAGCCGTTGCCTCCAAAGCTGCTCGGGCAATGTGTGATTTATTGACAAATCGAGTTAAACCCACTAAAACGCCGCGCGCATCTTGCTTCCAATAAGGAGCATACAAACCTGAAAATGCTGGTACAAAATAGCAACCTCCATTATCGTCCACTTCTTTGGCTAATTTTTCAATATCCGGACTATTTTTTATGATGCCCAAATTATCTCTTAACCACTGAACGAGTGCCCCGGTAATGGCCACAGATCCTTCTAGTGCATAATGCACAGGTTCGTCGCCCAACTGATAAGCTACGGTAGTCAATAATCCATGCTTAGATTGAACCGGTTTTTTCCCCGTATTCATTAATAAAAAACATCCTGTTCCGTACGTATTTTTTCCTTGGCCCGGATCAAAACATGTTTGTCCTACCAAAGCAGCTTGCTGGTCCCCTAAAATCCCTGCCAATGGAACTCCACCCAAAACACCTTTCGCTTTTGCGTATACTTTTGAACTGGCTTGGATCGTTGGCAACATCGCTTTGGGAATAGATAAAACCTGTAAGATTTCATCGTCCCATTGGCATGTAGCCAAATCCATTAATTGGGTCCGACTGGCATTAGTTACATCGGTAATATGAATGCCTCCGCCGATTCCCCCAGTTAAATTCCAGGCAATAAAAGTATCCATATTGCCAAAAAGCGCTTCTCCTTTTTCAGCATCTTCACGTAAACCTTTGATATTATTTAGGAGCCACCTTAATTTTAACCCACTAAAATACGTGGCTAGCGGTAAGCCCGTTTTAGCCCTGAAGCGATCCATTCCTCCATCTTTAGCTAACTCGGCCAGTTCAGAACCGACCCGAGTATCTTGCCAAACAAGCGCATTATAATAGGGTTTTCCTGTGATTTTATTCCATGCCAGCGTGGTTTCTCGTTGGTTGGTTATCCCAACGGCCGCTAGATCCTTGGCGGATAGATTCGCTTTTCCGAGTGCCAAGCCAATAACTTCTTGGGTATTTTGCCAAATTTCATCCGAGTCATGCTCGACCCATCCAGCTTGTGGATAAATCTGTTTATGCTCTTTTTGGCCTACTGAAATTATTTCTCCCCCCTTATTAAATATAATAAAACGAGTGCTTGTCGTGCCTTGGTCAATGGATCCTATGTACATATTTTGTTAATTAAGCGTCAATATAAATGCCCCAATAGCAGCGCCAGCAGCTGGCCCTAATACGGGAATCCATGCATATCCCCAATCGGAAGTTCCTTTGTTCTTAATGGGTAAAATGGCATGCATAATTCTAGGGCCTAAATCACGGGCAGGGTTAATGGCATAACCCGTCGTTCCGCCTAATCCTAATCCGATCGCCCAAACTAAAATCCCTACTAAAAAGGGTCCAAGGCCATGTTCGATACTTGAAAATGTTCCTAAAGCCACAACAGCTAAGGCTGAGGCAAATGCCTCTGAAATAAAATTGAAGGGAGTGTTTTTAATCGCTGGATCTGTGCAAAATGAAGCTCTAATGGCTCCCGCATCGTCCGTTGCGTCATAGTGTGGTTTATAATGTAACCAAACTAATAATTGGCCTAACATGGCGCCAATTAGTTGGGCTCCGATGTAAGTTGGGAATAAAGCCCAATCTCCTGATTTAATGCAGCCGGCAATAGTTACGATGGGATTTAAATGAGCACCAGATGAACCAAAATAAGTTGAAACGAAAATTCCTATGGTCACCGCGAATGCCCAGCATGCTGCGATGGCTAATAATCCGGTTCCATTTCCTTTTGTATTTTTTAAAAGCATATTGGCCACTACACCATTTCCAAGATATAATAATGTAGCTGTACCGGCGAGTTCGCCAATGAAAATTGATGACATAGTTTTAGGTTTTTATTTTGGTTTTCCAAAACTATGAAATCTTCGCAATAAAAAAATTATCTTTGATTTCAATTTTGAATTATTGTCAAATAGATGCGCGAAGATTATTTAACAGGTGAATCAGAATCATTGAATCCTCAAGAGAAGGAATTTGATAAGGCCTTGCGTCCTTTAAGTTTTATTGATTTTTCGGGACAGGGAAAAATTATTGATAACCTTAAAATTTTTGTAGGTGCCGCAAAAGCCCGCGAGGAAGCTTTAGACCATGTTTTATTGCATGGGCCTCCAGGTTTAGGTAAGACTACTTTATCGCATATTATTGCAAATGAATTAGGGTCGACTTTACGTATTTCATCAGGCCCGGTGTTGGATAAACCTTCCGATTTGGCTGGTTTATTGACCAATTTGCAACCCTTTGACGTCTTGTTTATCGACGAAATTCACCGTTTAAATCCCATCGTTGAGGAATATTTATATTCTGCCATGGAGGATTATAAAATTGATATCATGTTGGACTCAGGTCCAAACGCCCGAAGCATTCAAATAGGTTTAAATCCTTTTACCTTGATTGGCGCGACCACTCGGGCAGGTTTATTGACCTCTCCATTGCGAGCTCGTTTTGGCATTAATGCCCGACTGGAATATTATGATGCCGTACTTTTGACGAAAATTGTCAAACGTTCAGCCTCAATTTTAAAAATGCCTATAGACGAATCGGGGGCTTTCGAAATTGCGCGTCGGAGTCGGGGTACGCCTCGTATCGCCAATAATTTATTGCGTCGGACGAGAGACTTTGCCCAAGTAAAGGGCTCTGGGGTTATAGACGTCGAGATTGCCCAGTTCGCATTGAATGCTTTGGATGTGGATCAAAATGGCTTGGATGAAATGGATAATCGAATTTTAATGACGATTATTGACAAATTCAAAGGAGGTCCCGTAGGATTAACTACGATTGCCACCGCCTGTGGAGAAGAAGCGGAGACGATCGAGGAAGTATATGAGCCATTTTTAATTCAAGAAGGTTTCTTGAAAAGGACTTCTCGGGGAAGAGAAGCCACTGAAAAAGCGTATAGGCATGTTGGCATCGAACCCAAAGCACAAACTGGCTCCCTATTTTAATTAAATTTCAAATAGCCAAATTTTTCAAATTCATGGAAGGTTCCCTTAACAGGAATCCATGCCGATTTAGCCATCTTTTCACTATCGTAATCTAGACGATAAAAATTCGCGCGCCAAAAGGTGTTTTGTTTGGGTGGTGTATTATCTAAGGGGTTGAATAAGGTGTATGGGAAAAACATTTCCGCCGACCATTTTTTCATTTTTCCCTTTTCTTTCGTGATGGAAACAGCTTTTTGGACTTTTTTATCACCGTCATAATGCCACGGAATCCAACCAAAAAACTTTTTGTTGAAATTGGGGACAAGCAATACGAGCTCTTTATTTAACGCATTAATCTCATATTCAAAGTATACAGGTTCTTTGGGATTTGGGTGGAAAAACACCTCAAATACATCACCCTTATATAAATCATCAAAATCCTTTTTATAGGTAGTCGTAATTTTTTGTTCGTCACCTTCCATGAGTACATAGATTCCTTTTTCAGAATACAAAATCTTGAATTGGCTGGAATAAGAGTCGATTCCGGGGGATGAATTTTGCATATTGACCCAGGTAGTTTTTTCCCAAGCGGCATCTGATCCCTTTCCGTTGACGTTAAAATCACTCGTTTGTAAAACTTGGAGCGTATCTGAAGCAGCAAACATATTCGCTGTTAGGCCCAAGAACAAAAAAAAGAGTAAAGCAGATCGTTTCATTTTTCGTCAATTTGTTGATTTGCAATTTGGAAAAAAATTAGGATTCAAAATCATTTTTAGGTGTTTGATTTTCGGGAAAAATCATAGTTATTTGAAAAAAATATGGAGTCTGTGCAAAAAAATAAATTTGATGCGATTGTCATTGGCTCAGGAATTTCTGGGGGTTGGGCCGCTAAGGAACTCTGTGAGGCTGGTTTAAAAACGTTAGTCCTTGAACGAGGGCGCGATGTGAAGCATGTAAAGGATTATCCCACGGCTATGAAGGATCCTTGGGAATTTAGCCATGGAAATAAGATTCCTAAACGGGAGGCTAATCCAATCGTTAGTAAATGTTATGCCTACGACGCGGGCACGGAGCAGTTTTTTGTTAAAGACGAGAAGCATCCCTATGTTCAAGAAAAGCCATTTGATTGGATAAGGGGATACCAAGTAGGTGGAAAATCCTTGATTTGGGCGAGGCAAACGCAGCGTTGGAGTCAGTATGAATTTGACGCACCCAAGCGCGATGGATACGCCGTCGAATGGCCCATTTCCTATCAAGACCTTGCCCCTTTTTATACTCAAGTTGAAAAGTTTGTTGGCATCAGCGGCAACTACGATGGAATCCCAAGCTTGCCCGATGGCCATTTTTTGAAACCTTGGGAACTAAATTGTGTCGAAAAGCATGTTCAATCCCGAGTGAAAGAATTTTATAAAGGGAATCGACATGTCATTATTGGGCGCTGTGCTCATTTAACTTCACCCGAACCTCAACATATTGAACAGGGAAGGGGCCAATGCCAAGCACGAAATTTATGTTATAGAGGTTGTCCTTATGGAGCCTATTTTAGTTCTAATTCGTCCACTCTTCCCTGGGCCGCTAAAACAGGAAATTTAACGTTGAATCCTTTTTCTACGGTTGAATCCATCTTGTATGATGAGAAAAAACAAAAGGCGATTGGCGTCCGAGTGATCGACACACAAACCAATGAAGTTAGCGAGTATTTTGCCAAAATTATTTTTGTCAATGCCGCTGCGCTCAATACCAATTTGATTTTATTGAATTCTAAATCCAATCGATTCCCGAATGGCCTTGGAAACGATTCTGGGGTATTAGGTCATTACATTGCCTTTCATAATTACCGGGGAAATGCGGGGGCTGATTTTGAGGGTTTTGAAGATTCATATTATTCAGGCAGGAGGCCTACATCCGCATTCATGCCCACTTTCAGGAACTTACACCAACGGGATACCGATTTTTTAGGTGGTTATATGGTGGCATTTTCAGCGGCTAGAGGCGGCTGGAATCGGGATCAATCTGGATTAAGTTTTGGGGAAGATTATAAAGAAAAAGTTACGAAGCCAGGACCTTGGCATATTTTTATGATGATGCAAGGGGAGACCGTACCGATATTTGAAAACCATGTGAAATTGGATCCCATGAAAAAAGATGCGTGGGGGATACCTCAATTAGTTACCTCGGTAGGATACACGGAAAATGATGTTAAAATGTTTACAGATTTTCACCAACAAGCCAGAGAGATTTTGGATATTTCAGGAGGGAAAAACATTTCAACTTGGGATACACATCAAAATCCGGGCTTAGATATTCATGAAATGGGGGGAGTCAGAATGGGCAAGGATCCCAAAACCTCCATGTTAAATAAATACAATCAAATGCACGCATGTAAAAATGTTTTTGTCACGGATGGTGCCTGTATGACGACCGTCGGCAATCAAAATCCTTCTTTAACCTTTATGGCATTAACGGCCCGCGCTGTGAAACACGCCATTTCAGAAAGCAAAAAAGGGCTGTTGGGCTTGCTCATTGTTCTTACTTCTTTTTCCTCGCTTTTTGCTCAATCGACGCCCATCGTCGACTATGATGTGGTTATTTATGGAGCAACATCTGCTGGGGTCATTGCGGGTTATTCGGCTCAGAAATTGGGCAAAAAAACACTAGTCATTGAATCCTCCAATCACCTAGGTGGGCTAACTTCTGGCGGATTGGGCTTTACTGATATTGGAAATAAATTTGCCGTAACAGGTTTGGCTCGCGATTATTACCGCCGAATTGGTAGCAGATATGGGGTGTTTGAAAAATGGACTTTTGAGCCTAGTGTTGCTCGCTCCATTTTTGAAGATTATATCAAAGCAGTTAAATTGAATGTGTGGTACCAATCTGTTTTGAAAAAAGTGGTCAAAAATGGGACAGTTATTCGTTCTTTGGAAATTCAGACTCCTTCAGGAATCAAAATAGTTCGAGGAAAACAATTCATCGATTGTACGTATGAAGGCGATTTGATGGCGATGGCGGGAGTTAGTTATACGGTAGGTCGGGAATCTAACCAAACTTACGGAGAGACTTGGAACGGGGTTCAGTTGTTAGATAAACATCAATTTCCTGATTTTGTGGACCCCTATCGTTTGAAAGGAAATCCATCGAGTGGCTTGCTTTGGGGAATTAGCCCCCAGCCATTAGCCGCTAAAGGGTCAGGTGATTCACATACACAGGCGTATAATTTTCGAATTTGTTTGACGGATAGTGTTGAAAATCAAATACCTATTACAAGACCTTTGGGGTATGATTCAACTCAATTTGAGCTTTTATTAAGGTACATCGAAGTGAAAAAGCCGCATGAATTAAATTGGTTATTAATGCATTTGCAGCCGATGCCCCATCGGAAAACGGACATTAATAATTCAGGTCCTTTTTCCACTGATATGATTGGCGAGAGTGATGATTTTGCGGAGGCTTCTCCAGAAAAACGGAAAGAAATTTTTCTTAAGCACCAACGCTATAACCAGTCGTTTTTATATTTTTTAGGCCATGATCCTAGGGTTCCTATCCATTTACGCAAGGAGATGTTGACCTATGGTTACCCCAAAGACGAATACATAAATCATGGAAATTGGTCTCCTCAAATGTATGTTCGCGAAGCCCGAAGAATGATTGGGGAGGAGGTTATGACGCAGGCACATTGTGAAGGAAAAATTTTAGCAAGGAAGCCGATTGGCATGGCAGCTTACACGATGGATTCACATAATTGCCAGCGCATTGTAGTCAAAATTAATGGGGTCGATATGGTTAAAAACGAGGGTGATGTTCAGTCGGGTGGATTTGGTCCTTACCCGATTGGATATGGCGCCTTAGTTCCCAAGCGTGCTGAATGTACCAACTTAATTGTGCCAGTTTGCCTATCTGCCAGTCATATTGCGTATGGTTCCATTCGAATGGAGCCAGTATTTATGGTTTTAGGTCAAACGGCGGGTGTTGCTGCCGTGTCGGCAATTAACAATCAGGTAGCGATCCAACAAGTTGACGTCAGCAATGTCCAACAAATTTTAACCTCAAATCCATTGTTGGACGGAAGTAAACCCGAGATTTTGATTGATGACGCTCAAATTTCCCAAGTAGAGACCGTTGGAAACTGGACCAAAGAAATAAACAAAAAAGGTTGTTATGGCTCTTCATTATTGTTGGCAAGCCCAACGGCCGATCAAAATACTAAAGCCACTTTCAAATCGCCGAACCCTTTAAAAGACAATTATGCACTCTATTTTTATTTGCCAAACTTGGAAAATAACAGCACTATTTTCAATTGGGATATTAGGGAAGGATCTAAAAAATCTCCGATCCAAATAAAATTGGATGGTTCTAAAAGCAATTTAAAAGGAGAATGGGTTTTGCTGGGCAACTTTAATTTCAAGTCTCAAGTGAAACCAGAAGTTATTTTATATACAAAAGGTGCTAATGGTTTAGTTCCTGCCGATGCTATTTTGTGGGTACCTATTAAATAAAAAAACGTCGGGGTTTTCCCGACGTTTAATTTTCAAAATTAGGCGAATTGAATATTAATCTACTTGAACTCTACGTACCGCCCCATCGTTAGATTGAGTCACTCGGACAAAATATACTCCAGCACCGGATTTCTTTACATCGATCTGTCCAAGGTATAAACCAGAAAAGTCTTTTATTTGTTCAGAAGCAATTTCCTTGCCATTCACATCGGTCACCGAAATGGTTACATTTCCTTTCTCTGGCGCCTTAAACCGAACGTTTAATTTTCCGTTGAAGGGTTTATTTGGATAGGCAATTAAACCATGAATCGTTTTTGAGCCATTTTTTTGATGCTCAAAACCCATTTTATTTCTGCCACCCATTCTTCCAAATGCCATCGCACCTCTCATTCTTTTTCTTCCTTCCATAATTTTGCCAAATGGGGGAGGACCTTGCATGTCAAAATTTCCTCTTGGACCCCTATTAGGGTTGATGGAATCATTGTCTCTAAAAATTAAAACGTCTGCAGGATTTTCACCTTTGTTCATTCTTCGGATAATCATTCTTCCTTTTCCAGGACCACCGGGTCCCATATCACCTTTGAAATCTTCTGTAATGATATTTAATTCTTTACCTTCTGGTCCACCACCGCGGCGATCATTTTTATTAACTTCTATTCGAACAATTTTATTCTTCTTGCCACCGCCTGACATTTTCAGTTCTAATGAATCAGATAATTTTTTAATCTCAGCGTCCGCCTTTTGGATGTCGGAATATTTTCTTTCAATAACTTTTTCTTTTCCATTTTCAATAACTACAATTTTAATCGTAGCTTCTTTTTTCGTTTCCTGTGCAAAGGAACTGATGCCTAGCAAAGTTAATAGTGCGGTTAACAATAAGTTTTTCATACATTTTTGTTTTTGTTGTGCCGCAAACTTACAAAATCCTTTTTGTTCAAAAATGTTAAGAAATGTTAAGTTGGCCGCCAACTTACTTTTCATCACATTAAAGTTTTAAATTTGTGAGCTTTTAAATACCATGACACAGAAAAAAATCAGGCTGATTATAAGTCTTATGTCCTTTGCCCTGCTTGGCCTAGTTGCCTTTCAGGCCTATTGGCTAGGCTTTATGATGGAAACAAAGAAGGAACAATTTTCTTCGGATGTTCGTGGCGCTTTAGAACAAGTGGTTCGTAAATTGGAAAAGCAGGAATTGATTATTTTGGCTCAAAAGCAAAGAGATTTACAAGGCCAACAAGATAAATTAGCTTCCATGGCTAAAGAATTGAAAGCTAAGAAGAAAGTTAAAACACCTAAAAAAGACCTTGCTGAAGGATTAAATGCGGATCAATTGGCAGATAATTTTTCTCCAGATCATTTATTAAATCGTGAATTACAAAGACAATTTCAATTAGAAATCCCTAACGATATCGTCTATGTGCGCAAGTCTTTTGTATTACCCAATGGCCAAATTGCCGAAATAACGGAAGAATATCAGGTCAATGGCGGGCAAAACGAACTCAATCGTAGGCTAAGGGAGGAGCAACAATTAAATGAAATTTTTGGTGGCCCCAGGCAAAGACCTTTGAAAGAATTTAATCGCTCGAATAAGAATAGAAATTCAAATCGATTAAACAGAAGGCAGCTAGAAAATAAAATAGTTACCGATAAGGTTTATTCCGACCTGAAAAAACAAACTAATATTGCTTCAAAAAAAGTCGAGGATGAAAAACGGGCATTACAAAAAGTCCTTCAGAAGACAGAAATGGCCAAAGAGGTCTTTGCCGATTTCCTTTTTAAAGAACGCCCTATTGAGCAGCGAGTGGCTCCTAAGTACATTGATAGCTTATTGACTCGCGAGTTGAAAGCAAAAGATATTCATTTAAAATACGTTTTTGGGATTGGCGGTAATCAAAAAAAGAGTTCATACGTGTATGCCTCTTCCCCCACTTTGAAAAATCCCGATATTCAATCTGCGACGTTTTTTACTCCCCTTTTCCCAAACGATTTAAAAAATTCAAACCAGTTGTTGCAGGTTTATTTTCCAGGCCAGCAGGAGTTTATTTGGCAGACCATGGGATTTAGTTTTATGGGTTCCGCACTTTTATTAATGATCATGATCGGTTGTTTTTACATCGCTGTTAATACCATTTTGAAGCAGAAAAAATTAGCTGAAGTGAAGAATGATTTTATCAATAACATGACTCATGAGTTTAAGACGCCTATTTCTACGATCTCACTCGCGACCCAATTAATTCAAGAGGAAAGTGCAGTGGCTAAAAATGAAACGATTCTACGTTATTTAGGCATCATTAAAGAAGAAAATATTCGATTAGGGAATCAGGTTGAGCGTGTTTTGCAGACCGCTCAAATGGAGAAGGAGGAAATTGTTTTAAGGAAAAAGGACATTGATATTCATACGCTAATTCAACATGTAGCAGATAATATCAATCCTATTATTCATGCCAATCAGGGAAATCTGACCTTAAATTTGGAAGCTCAACCCTCCCTTTTGGCCATAGATGAAGTACATATTTCCAATGTGATTCATAATTTATTGGATAATGCAATCAAGTATAGCCCGAATCAATTACATGTTGAAATTCAAACTGAATCCAATGCAGTTCAGTGTACAATCAAAATTAAAGATCAGGGAATTGGAATGGAAAAAAGTGTTCATGAAACGGTTTTTGAACCTTTTTATCGCGTGCCCACCGGTAACATCCACAATGTCAAGGGATTTGGTTTGGGGCTTAGCTATGTCAAAAAGATCGTTGATGCCCATGGAGGGAAAGTTAAAGTAGAAAGTACCTTGGGTGCTGGAAGTACATTCATCATTACCTTGCCCTATGGAAATTAATCATCAACTGAGAATTTTGTTGGCCGAGGATGATCCCAATTTAGGATTATTGCTATCAGAATTTTTAAAGAAAAAAGGCTTTGATGTTACTTGGGCGCAAAACGGGGACCAAGCCTTAAATTTTTTTGTCGAGGGCCAATTTGATTTATGTTTGTTGGACGTCATGATGCCAAAAAAAGATGGCTTTTCTTTAGCCAAAGATATTCGTGCCAATCATCGCCAAGTGGCTATTATTTTTTTAACGGCGAAGGCGATGGAAACAGATACTTTGCAGGGATTTAAATTGGGCGCCGATGACTATTTGACGAAGCCTTTTTCAATGGAAGTTTTGTTGGCCCGAATTCAAGCCGTTTTACGTCGTACAGATACGGGTAAAATATTGCCAAAGTTAGCTGAACAAATACCTCTAGGGCAGTATATTTTTTATCCGCTCAAAATGCGCTTATCCTTGGGAAAAGTTGATCTAAAATTAACGCCTAAGGAAAATGAGTTGATGAAATTGCTTTGTGAAAATTTGGGCCAACCGGTAAGCCGGAGTTTTGCTTTAAAATTAATTTGGGGCGATGATACCTATTTTAACGCACGCAGCATGGATGTCTACATGACCAAATTGCGAAAAATTTTAAAGGATGATCCATCTGTCCAACTCATCAATTTGCATGGTGAGGGATTCAGGCTGAGCGTAGAAGGAATTAATTAATGTGTGTAAATCCAGTATAAGGAACCAGGATTTCGGGAATTTTAATGCAGTCCGGACCTTGATTATTTTCCAATAAAGCAGCTACAATTCTAGGAAGTGCTAAAGCCGAACCATTTAAGGTGTGACACAGAATCGATTTCCCATCTATTTTGGTGCGCAATTTTAAACGGTTTGCTTGGAACGTTTCAAAATTTGAAACCGAACTTACCTCTAGCCAGCGATTTTGAGCACCTGACCAAACTTCCATATCATAGGTAAGCGCCGAAGCAAAACCCATGTCGCCACCACAAAGCCGTAAAACACGGTAATGAAGATTGAGTTTTTGTAATAATCCTTGGACATGCAATGACATTTCTTCCAAAGCTTGGTAGGAAGTTTCAGGTTTGTGGATTTGAACAATTTCAATTTTGTCGAATTGATGCAATCGGTTTAGGCCGCGCACATGGGCACCCCAAGATCCTGCTTCCCGACGAAAACAAGGCGTATGCCCTACGTTTTTGATCGGCAACTCTTTCTCATTAACGATGACATCTCGGTATAAATTGGTAATGGGCACCTCTGCCGTAGGGATTAAAAAAAGGCCTTCTTCCTTTGTAACGTACATTTGACCTTCTTTATCGGGCAATTGGCCTGTTCCAAAACCTGAATCCTCATTAATTAAAATGGGGGGTTGGATTTCATAGTAACCCACCTTGATGGCCTCATCTAAGAAAAAATTAATCAAGGCTCTTTGGAGACGCGCTCCTTTCCCCTTATAGACCGGAAAGCCCGCACCGGTAATTTTATTGCCTAAATCAAAATCAATGATGTCATATTTTTTAATCAAGTCCCAGTGTGGTTGCGCATCTGCTTGCATGTTGGGCAATGAACCCCAAGTTAAAACTACTTCGTTCTCTTCAGCCGTTTTTCCTTCCGGAACTGAGCTATGTGGGAGGTTGGGAAGGGTGACTAATAAGTCGAGCATTTGTTTTTCTGCTGCCTTTGCCGCCTCTTCTTTTTCTTTTATTGTACCTTTTAAAGCGGCTGTTTCTGCTCGTTTACCTTCTGCCAATTCTTTTTGGCCCGATTGCATGAGTGAACCTATTTCCTTTGCCGCTGCATTTGATATTTCCAACGCGGATTCAGCTTGTTGCAATAAACTTTTGCGTTGGTCATCCATCGCAATCAATTGATGTACAATTTCGGATGCATTTGCCACATGCTTTTTTGTCAATCCCTGGATAGTGATTTCTGAATTTGCCCGAATGAAAGGAATGGTTAACATAATTTATTTATTAAAAAGTCCGTCGTTTAATGCATTTAAGGCATCATTTTTATGCTTTGCATCTACAAGTAAAGAAATATTATGTTCGGATGCACCATAAGAAATCATTCTGATTGGAATACTTTTAATGGCATCCAATACTTTAATGGCAATACCTTCTTTATCTGCCCAGAAATTTCCCACGATGCAAATAATCACTTGGTCTTTATCCGGGTTTTCTAATTCGGCAAATTCCCTTAAATCGCTCATGATGGCATCTAAATGCGTAGTTTGATCAATAGTCACAGAAACAGAAACTTCAGAAGTCGTAATCATGTCGACCGGTGTTTTGTATTTTTCAAATACTTCAAACACACGTTTTAAAAATCCATAGGCATTTAACATTCGGGTGGAATGAATGTAAATGGCTGTAATATTATCTTTAGCTGCAATGGCTTTAATTTCAATATCAGTTGATTTTTCAGAAATTAACGTGCCAAATGCCGTGGGCTCCATCGTATTTTTCAATCGCACGGGAACTCCTTTCATTTTAGCCGGAGTAATGGTGCTTGGATGAAGAATTTTTGCCCCAAAATAAGCTAGTTCCGCCGCTTCGGCAAAAGACAATTCACGAATTGGAAATGTGTTTTTAACGATTCTAGGATCATTGTTATGCATCCCGTCGATGTCGGTCCATATTTGAACCTCCTCGGCCTGAATGGCTCCGCCAATTAGTGATGCGGTATAATCGGATCCTCCACGCTTTAAATTGTCAACTTCCCCAGCTGGGTTTCTGCAAATAAAACCTTGGGTAATAAAAATTTGTTTTCCTTTGTGTGGAGCTAATATTTCAGCAATATTTTCTTCAATTTTCCACATGATGGGCTCATTGTCTTCGTCGATCACCATGAAATCAAGGGCCGGTAAAAGCAATGAATCAACACCCTCTTCCTTAAGATACGCTTCAAAAATCTGGGTCGACAATAGTTCACCTAAAGCCACCATTTCCTTTTCTTCTTTGATTGAATATGGGGTGGTGCCAATCAGCTTTTGTATATAATCAAACTCACGGTTAATTATTTCCTGGCCAGCGTTTAATCCTTTTTCTGTCAGGTATAATTCACGAATAAATGAATCATAGTGGTCTTTTAGAAAAGTAGCCTTTGCCTCAGCTTCAGTTATGTTGTTCGAGTTTACAGACTCAGTGATGGATAACAATGCATTGGTGGTACCTGATAATGCTGAAAGCACCACAACTTTCGGTTGGCCATCCTCGGTGATCAGTTGGCGTATCGATTTCATTCTCTCGGGCTTCCCAACGGAAGTACCTCCAAATTTCCAAACTTGCATATCGTAAAAATTAAAAAGCTAACATTTTTATGGCGGTTATAGCCGCTTCATCTCCTTTATTTCCATGTTTTCCTCCTGCTCGATCCATCGCTTGTTCCTGCGTATTTGGGGTTAAGACACCAAAAATGACAGGTTTATTAAATTTAATGCTTACATCTGTAATCCCTTGGGCAACCGCATGACAAATAAAATCAAAGTGCTTTGTTTCGCCTTGAATCACACATCCTAGGCAAATGACTGCGTCAACTTCTGGTTTTTGAGCCATTTTTTGAGCGCCTAAGGTCAATTCAAAACTTCCCGGTACTGTTTGGGTGATGATATTTTTTTCTTGCGCCCCATGTTTCAATAGCGTTTCATAAGCTCCTGAATACAAGGCATTAGTCACCTCCACGTTCCATTCAGAAACTAAAATGGCAAACTTTTTATGTTGAATTTCGGGTAATTCAATGGTTTGAAATTCACTTAAATTTTTATTTGCAGATGACATATTTTTGGGATTAAAATAATAAGGGATAAAAGCGCTTGCTCCTATCCCTTAAAACATCATTACATATTTTTTTATTCAGAGATAGAGCTTTCTATAAGCGCTTTGTATTTTTTTGCAGGTATGGATTCAGCTGATTCAGGGAATTTATCCGTGATTTGCGAATAAGCATCTAACGCTTCTTTTCCTTGTTTATTTGCTTCAAAAGCAAGTGCTAATTTTAACAAATAGGTAGGAGTGAAAAACTTGTTTGGTTTATAATCAGCCGCTTTTTGGTAATACTCAATGGCCTCACCAAAAGATTTTTTTTCTGCGTAGGCATCCCCAACTAAAGAATAAGCACGAGCCTGAACTAATAAATCTGAACTACTGAAGTTCTTTAATTTTTCAATGGCTTGGTCATATTTGCCTTGTTTCAACAAAGTAATTCCCAAATATAAGTCAGACAGATTCTGTGTGTTACCTCCAAATTCATCAGAGATTTTGGCCATTTCCTTAGCGGCTGCTGACAATGAATCAGATTCAAATGCGTAAACAGCTTTGTATAATTTCTTCTCACCCTCCACATCCTGAGAAGTTTTGTACCATTGGTATCCAAAAAATCCAGCAACTAAAGCGATTAAGGCTACCCCTGCTCCCAACGTGGTCGATTTATTTTTTTTAAAAAATCCAGTCACTTTAGAAACTTCTTGCTGAAGCGCTTCTGGACTTTCAATGATTTCCATTACATCTTTTTTTTCTTTCTTTGCCATAATAATCCAGTTACTAGAATCTAATTTAACGCTCTTTTAATTTTAAGCAGCTACGATATTTTTGGTAGCTAACCCAAAGGACTGCAAAATTATAAAATCTCTTCCATTTATATCAATATTAATGGAATCTTTTGCGTTTTATTTTATCTGATATTAGTAATTTGCCTATTATTTATTTGAAATTAAATTAATAGATGTCATTCAACCGCCAAGATCAATTCAAAAAATTAGCCGACTCATATGATATTTGTGTGATCGGTGGCGGGGCTACCGGAGCTGGAGTTGCTTTAGATGCAACGCTTCGTGGGTACAAGGTTATTGTGATTGAAAAGGGAGATTTTGCTTCACAAACCTCCTCAAAATCAACTAAATTAGTCCATGGAGGCGTTCGTTATTTGGAACAAGCCGTTAGAAATTTAGATTGGCAACAATTTAAAATGGTCTATAAAGCGCTGCATGAACGAAAAATCATGCTTCAAAATGCCCCTCATTTGGCACATCCATTAGCTTTATTGACTCCTTGTTATTCTTGGTTTGACCGCGCATATTATCGGATTGGGATGTGGTTGTACGATAAAATAGCGGGCTCCACAAATTTGAAGGATTCGCGTGGATTGAATAAAAAAGAAATTCAAAAGGAAGTTCCTGCGTTAAATTTGAAAAAAATAGTAGGCGGCATTTTGTACTACGATGGCCAAATGAATGATGCTCGGTACGCCTTGTCGATTTTACAGGAGGCGGAAAAGTTGGGTGCCACCGTTTTAAATTATACAGAACTGAGTTCCTTTACGTATAGCCATAAAAGCTTAAAAATCAAGGAAGTTCATGGAAAAGATTTAATTAGAAATAAGGAATTTCAATTCAATGTTCGTGCTGTCGTTAATGCGACGGGTCCCTTTACCGATAAAATTAGGAAGTTGGCTAATCCTAACCTCCAAGAACGAATGAAAGTGAGTCGGGGTGCTCACATTGTTTTAGAAAAGAAATTTTGGCCTGGAGATACGGCTTTGTTGATCCCCAAAACAGATGATGGTCGTGTTGTCTTTTTATTGCCATGGCGGGGATATGTGTTGGTCGGTACGACAGACGATGCAGATAAATTATCTGAAAATCCGATCATTTTAGAAGAGGAAAAGACTTATTTGCTTGAATATTTTAATCGATTTTCGACTGAAAAAGCTGCCCCATCGGATATAAAAGCGGGGTTTGTTGGCCTAAGACCCTTATTGCAAGTCCAACTTCAGACGGCCATGCAAACAGATACCAAATCACTTGTTCGTGATCATGAGGTAGAAGTGGACCGAAGAAGTAAATTAGTTAGCATCATGGGCGGCAAGTGGACCACCTACCGGATTATGGCGGAGGATACCTTGGATATTTTAGAAACGGAAGTTTTGCATGTCCGCAAATCGCCATGTTTGACTAAAAATCATCCAATTATGGGGGGAGACACTTTTGATGCGGACCTATTTCTTAACTCGGTAATTTTGACTTCAGAAATACGAAGACATTTATATGAAACCTACGGTTCATTAGCCCCGAGGGTCATTGAATTTTGTCAGACTATCCCTCAAGGCACAGAGGTACTCTTGAACGGCCTTCCTTATTTACAAGGTGAAATAGACTATTTGAAAAAACATGAAATGGCGACGAGCTGGGATGATGTGGTAAACCGGCGCTGGGGAATTGGTTTGCGTGATGATGCATTGGGCAGGAAACTTGAGGACATAAAAAAAGAGGCTTTCGCCTCTATTTCTTAATATTCATCTTCATTAAAGAAGAAATCGTCTTTAGTCGGATAATCAGGCCAAATTTCTTCGATACTTTCAAAGGGTTGTCCGTCATCTTCTAATTCTTGTAGATTTTCAACCACCTCTAAAGGAGATCCCGTACGGATGGCAAAATCAATTAATTCGTCTTTTGAAGCAGGCCAAGGGGCATCTTCTAAATAGGAGGCTAGTTCTAGTGTCCAATACATAGGATATAAATTTATTATTGAAAAATATTTCTAAATTTTGTATTCCAAATCGAAATTACTTCGCTTCGGTTTGCAAAAGTAAAATAAAAAAATATTTATAAAAGATTTATTTTTTAAATTTTAAATAAATATAAAATAAGTGCCAAATTGGCTTAATTTGAAACATAAATATGAAAAAAAATCCGGGTGTATCCGTAGAAGTTTGTGCTTATTCATACATTTCTTGCTTAGCTGCAGATCGTGCCGGTGCCAATCGGGTCGAATTATGTGCTTCACCATGGGAAGGTGGAACAACTCCATCAGGGGGTTTGTTGAGCCAAGTATTAGCGCAAACCAACATAGAAGTTCATGCCATGCTGAGGCCGCGAGGGGGAGACTTCTGTTATGACTCATATGAAAAAGATACCATGGAAGCAGAAGCTATGGCATTAATCGAGGCGGGGGTTCATGGCCTTGTATTAGGTGCTTTGCTTCCAAATGGCGAAATAGATTATGCATTTATGGAGCGAATTCGAAGAGCGACAGGCACGATACCTTTAACCTTTCACCGTGCGATCGATGTTTCCAAAGAACCATTATTAGTCATGGAGGCATTAATTTCACTAGGATTTACGCGGATTTTAACCTCGGGCCAGCGAGATAAGGCTCTGGACGGGATAGTAAATATTGCCGAGATGGTCGATGCGTCAAATGCCCGTATTGAGATTATGGCGGGCAGTGGAGTTCATCCCGATAATTGCCAGGAATTTTTACAAATTGGCGTAGACGCAATTCATTTAAGCGCCAGGGCCATGAAAGACTCCCAAATGGAATACAGGCGACCCAATATTTCCATGGGCGGAATTCCAGGTATTTCCGAATTTGAAATTATGTATGCTAGCGAAGAATTAATCTGTGAAACCGTTCATAAGGTTAGCGAATTTTACTCTTCGTAAAGCGCTAATTCAATCCAACGATCTTGAGGAACTGTCCTCAAATCATATAATGGCACCTTATTTCTTTGGTAGGCTGGGATGGCAAAATCTTTTTCAGAAGGTCCACCATTTTTATAGAGGTCCACTAATTTAGCAAATCGAACGACTTCATTTTCCAAGTCAGCCGCCTGGCCTCCAGAGCCATAGTCGTCAAAGTCAAATTTGTCTCCTGCTTGTAAAATGGATGCCGGAGTACCTTGCTTATATCCATCAGTACTTCCTCGGTGAAATTTATCTAGATCATCATTTTCATGCTCAAAACCTGCGGCAATGACAGTTAAGTAAAGATCATCTTGTAAATCTTCGTCTGTCGATATACCAAATTTGATCATATCAGCCTGCTCGCTAATCCTTGCTTGTAAATACTCAACGATGATATCTTGTTCGCTCATCACTAAGTCTCTCTTGCTACTGGTAGAGACCGTCACTAAAATTCTTTTTGCTCCTTTGATTTCTTGTGAATTAAGAAGGGGAGATTCTAAAGCGTCTGAAATAGCCATTAAAGCCCTTTCTTCTCCCTGGCCTAAGGCTGAACTCATCATGGCTTGTCCTGCATTTTTCAACACTTTCTTGACATCCATGAAGTCGGTGTTGACATCACCTGGTTTTGCGATTACATCAACCACACTTTTTACGGCCTTGGCAAGGACGTCATCTGCTTTTGAGAATGCATCTTTTAAGGCTAAATCTTTGTGGATTTCAGCTAATTTATCGTTCATGACCACCAATACGGTGTCACAATAAGTTTTAAGTTCTTCAATGCCCTTTAAGGCGTAATTTATTTTTTCTTTTCCCTCCCACTTGTAAGGAGCTGTTACTATGCCGACGGTCAAAAGCCCTTTTTCACGTGCTAATTGGGCTATCACCGGTGCCGCACCTGTTCCAGTACCTCCGCCCATTCCTGCGGTAATGAAAACCATTTCAGTTTCATCCGTTAATATTTTACTTAGCTCTTCTTTACTTTCGATGGCGGCTAGTCGGCCTACCTCAGGATCTGTTCCCGCCCCTAATCCTTGGTTCCCAAGTTTTATTTTTGTTTTGACAGAATTAGAAGCTAAGGCTTGCGAATCAGTATTGCAGATAATTAAATCAGCACCTTTAATGTGCAACTTATCCATGTGACGAACGGCATTAGAGCCACCGCCACCTATACCAATAACCTTAATGATTGACTTAAACGAAGATTCAGGGACTATTTCCATATCATGATCAAAGAAAGAAGGATTCAAGTTATTCATATTTTAAAAAAGCTTGTCATAATGTATTAAAAAATTGCTCACTAATCATTGCCCCAGCGCCATTCATTACCTAATTCCAATTCCCTTCTGAGATTTTCCTTGATGAAAAAATCACGGGTCGAATAGAAATCAAGTCGTTTTGCAGGGAAATTAGCCGTGTTTGCCATTCCGTAAAGTAGCATCGCTGTATATTTCACGGTGTTTTCCATTTCTTTCTTATTGACTAATTCAAACACGTCACAATTTGCATGATAGCAGTCTAAAACGCTTTTTGACAATTTTCCCATGGGCGCACTAGCTGGAATTCCTTCGAGTAAAAAGGATTGATGATCTGAATGCAAACCGGCGGAATTCTCAAGTTCATTCGCAAATTTTTCGTCGATGGATTTAATCTTATCGCCAATTTCTTTCAGCAGGGGCATGAGCTCTTTTCTTCCTCCTCCATTAAATCCGTGGACATTATTGGTCATATCTAAATTAATCATGTAGACGATTTGGTCTATGTCACCCGATTTTTTTGCCTTTTCTACATAGGCTTTGGAACCTAACAATCCACCTTCTTCACCCATAAAGGCGACAAATTCAATCGTACGCTTACTTTTTAATCCCAATGCTTTGAATGTTCGGGCGATATCAATGACTGAAAATGAACCAATTCCATTATCTATGGCGCCTGTAGCTAAATCCCATGAATCTAAATGTCCGCCAATGATAATTTTTTCATGCTTGTATTTTCGATTCTCTCCCTTAAGAGTAGCTATTACATTTCTCGCTTTAATGGGTTGGCTCACATTATGCATCTCAATTAATCCTAACAAACCGGGTTGATCTTTCAACCATTTTCTGATTTCAACCCCACTTTCATAAGAAACACAAACCGCAGGAATGGAAATCAAATTCCCAGTGACAGAAGCCGTTCCCGTTAATAGGACTTGGCCTTTAACGCTGTTTGAAAAGATAACACCAATGGCACCATATTGTATGGCAAGGGCTGTTTTCTCTGATCGATGTAAATTTTTGGTTCCCGGCGCGGCATCTAATAAACCAATGTTGGCTAAAACGACCTTGCCTTTAACCCATTCTTTTTTGGATTCAAAATCGGCATCTAGGCCATTGCCCACATCCACGATCGCACCTTGAATGTTCGCTTCCACAGGTGTCATGGCAAGTGAAACTACTTGGATCTCTCTGAAATCGTCTGATTTTGGAGGAGCGACTGATAAAGTCACGGTATCTCGAGCCCAAGCTTCTACTTGAAATCCTTGATATTTTACATCACGAAATCCATAATCTTTAAACATTTTGTAGACATACTCTTCTGCTTTTTTACCTTGAGGGCTACCCGTTAATCGATGGCCTATTTTAGCGCATGCATCACCTAATGAAGTATAGGCTTTTGAGTTATTTTCAACTTCCTCTTTAATGCGTTTAAAAACATCATCAAGACTTTCTTCTCCTCCTAAAGGGGTCGAACTCGTGGAAATCAATAAAACTGAAAGGGAGAGAAATAAAGTAAAAATTCTGTTCATAGGTTGGTGGATAGAACCGGATTAAAAACCTTTCAGAAAATTAGTTTTTTTTCAGTAAAATACCAAAGGCAAAAGCGATTTGATGGATTTAATTTATCTTATGGTGTTAAAGGGCAAGGCATTTCTGCTTTTTGATTTCTCTTTAATTGCGTGCACCAAAAATCCATTTCCTTTTCTGGAATGGGTTTTCCTTGATAATAGGTTTTGATTTTTCCTGTTGCACCTTGGATATTTTGTTGGCCTAAGTCGATTAACACCTCCAACACGATACAGCGTGTGGCAATTTGATTTTCGGGCACGCCTAATAACCGGAGCCCACTTTTTATTTGATCGATTTTGCCTGTGGAATATTTCCTAGCCCGACTACAATACAAACTGGACATCAGTATATTTTCAGCGGTTTGTTTTACATCTAATGAATCAAATTTTTGCTTGTAGGTCGGAAGATTTTGAATGAAAAACTGGAATAGTTTATTGTCCGTATCTAACATCACTCGCTGCATTAATAGAAATGACATTTTATCAAAATACTGATCTGGCTTTATTGAATTTGCAAGCTTATTAACGACTTCCATATTTTTTACGGTATCCATCGTATATCGAGCGAATAGTGCTACTGACAACATATTTTCAAAATCCTGATCCCCGGCATCAAATTTCTTTAGGCTTGCGACCATATTTTTATTCATGTCTTTCGCCTTGTTTAAAATCAACTGAATTCCATCAATGGAATTGGTTTCATCTCCTACAGGCTCGACATTGATCACTTTTCCTTCTGGTGAAAAAACAATAAAGGAAGGAGTTGATGGAACAAATACTTTATTTTTTCTGAGAAATAAGCCATTTTCTCTTTTGCTTAAATCCAATTGATAAGCTAAGAAATTAGTGGACAAATAGGACTTGATTTTGGGATCACGTAATGTTTTATCATAGGCCAAGCAATGGGAACAGGTAGGCAGATATGCCTCGAAAAATACGGGCTTTTTTTCTTTGACAGCTTTGGCAAATATTTGCTCAAAACTCTCTAAAGGCCTAAATGAAGGATTATCTGTTTTGCTTTGCCCCAAAGCAATGTGATGAATGAATAGAAATAGAATGAAAATTTTCTTTAGCATAGACCAATTTTTTTTCAAAAATACATCATCCTGCCCAATTTTCTCTATCTAAATTTCGATAGGTAATTGCTTCTGCCACATGTGCCAACTCAATTTGGTTCGATTGACTTAAATCTGCGATCGTTCTAGCCAGTTTTAAAATGCGGTCATAGGCCCTTGCGGAAAGTTGTAAATTGTCCATCGCGCTTTTAAGTAGTTGTTGGGATGCCCCATCTAATTGGCAAATTTCTTTAACCATTTGTGACGACATGGAGGCATTTGAATAGGTATTTACGGTTCCTGCAAATCGTTTTTTCTGCATGCCAACGGCCTTTATGACTCTTTGTCGGATTGTCTCACTACTTTCCGTTAGCTTTTCTGAAGTCATTTCTTCATAATAAATAGGGGTAATTTCTACATGCATGTCGATTCGGTCTAACAAAGGGCCAGAGATTTTATTTAAATATTTACGAACATTTTCAGACCCACAGGTGCAGGTCTTGATGGGATGATTGTAAAACCCACAGGGACAAGGATTCATGCTGGCGATCAACATGAAGTTGGCCGGAAATTCGACCACCCACCTTGCCCTAGAAATATGGATGCTTCGATCTTCAAGCGGTTGGCGCAATACCTCCAACACATGTCTTGAAAATTCGGGGAGCTCGTCTAAAAAAAGAACCCCATGATGCGCTAAAGAAATTTCCCCGGGTTGGGGAATGGATCCACCGCCAATCAGGGCTACGGCTGAAATAGAATGGTGCGGCGAACGGAATGGCCTAATCGCAATGAGTGCTTTTTTATCACTTAATTTCCCAGCTACGGAATGTATTTTGGTCGTTTCAAGTGCTTCTTGGAGCGTCATAGGGGGCAAAATACTCGAAATTCTTTTGGCTAACATTGTTTTGCCTGCACCCGGCGGACCTATCATAATGAGGTTGTGTGCGCCTGCAGCGGCAATTTCCATGGCCCTTTTCGCATGTGCCTGACCCTGAACATTGGAAAAATCGAGTTCGAAATCGTTGGTTTGATGCGTAAACAATTCATCTACATTGATCAAAGTTTTATGATGTATTGTTTTGCCCCGTAAAAATTGGACGGTATCTTGTAGCGTTTCCATCCCAAAAACTTCAACCTCAGAGACAATCGCGGCCTCTTTGGCATTTTGTTTGGGTAAAATGATTTTAAAAATACCCTGTTTTTTCGCTTCTAAAACCATCGGCAATGCCCCTTTTATCGGCCTTAAATCACCATTTAACCCTAATTCACCCATGATTACGTAGCGATCTAAATCAGGAAAACTAATTTGTTCAGAGGCATGTAAAATCGAAAGTGCAATGGGTAAATCGTACGCCGATCCCTCTTTTCGAATATCGGCTGGGGCCAAATTGATAATCACTTTTCTCCGCGGGAAAAAGAATCCAAATTGTTTTAAGGAGGATTCTACTCGAAGGATGGATTCTTTGATGGTTGAATCGGGGAGGCCCACTAAAAAGCATTTGGTGCCTTGGCCGACATTGGTTTCAATGGTTATTAAAGAAGCGGATACTCCAAAAACAGAGCTTCCAAATGTTTTTGCGAGCATCGTGGCGAATTGATTGACTCAAATCTAGTCCTTATTACACCAAATGAATCTTATAGCTGAACAGTTAGTTGGACTTTTTCAGAACTTATCAGTAAGTTGGCCTTCACCCCAAAAACCACCGGATGGTTTGCCGGAACATGGCCTAATGGAAATTCAAAGGCGATGGGGAATTGATAATCTTTGGTATGTTCTAAAATTAATTCCTGAGCAGATTTGCCGATGGTTAAGGGAGCTTCATTGCAATCAGTAAATCCGCCGATGATCATTCCGACAAGTCCTTCAAAATACCCTGATCGTTTTAATTGGACCAACATCCGGTCCACATGATACAATCTTTCGCCAATTTCCTCGATCACTAAAATTTTTCCATGGGGTTTAATAAAGGACGGCGTGCCTATTAAATGCGTTAATAAGGATAGATTTCCGCCAATTAATTCCCCTTCAACCTCGCCTAAGATATTGGCGGGATGTGGTTTACATGTGTAGTTGGCGCATCCATTAAACAGCAATCCGTTCAATGCCTCTAGGGAAAATTCTCCTCCTTTTTGGCAAAAATTGTTAGGCATTGGTCCATGAATTCCAGCAACGCCTAATGAATCAATGTGCAACAATAATGCGGTAATATCTGAAAAGCCCACAATCCATTTGGGATTTTGGATAAATTGGGAAAAATCTAAATCGTCCAATAATCGGCTAGAACCATAACCTCCTCTGATTGGGAAAATGGCTTTAACTTCTGGATTATCTAGTGCTTTTTGTAAGTCGCTTAAGCGTTCTGCATCGGTGCCTCCAAAACCAAAATGTTGGGATAAATAATGCTCCCCTCGAACGACACGTAATCCCCATTTTTCGAGCAATGCAATTCCATTTTCCCAGGCATTCGAGTTGGTATGTGATGCCGGTGATAAAACAGAAACTAGGTCGCCAGAATTTAATAAGGGAGGAATAGCCATAAGAAAATTAGTTACTAGCAAATATCTGCGTTTTTTTATTCATACCCAAGGCCTAAATTTCGTATTATTGCAAAAAAAATAGAGTTTGAAAGTTCATAAATCTCTTGACCTAGTTCATCCTTGTTACAATCCGCACCTACATTGGGCGCGGGATTTGGTGCATAATTATAGGCTATTGGTTAAGATGTTACCGAAAGAACTCCCGATTGCAGTTTACGTGGTGAATGACGGCAGTTCTAAAGGAATCAATGAGCAAGATATTCAGTATCTAACCGCTGAAATCCCCCATTTTCATTTTATTGATTTGCCTAAAAATCTAGGGAAGGGCGGTGCTTTGAGGGAAGCGATAAGACAAACTACCTCTGAGATTATTATTTACACAGATGCTGATTATCCATATAAATTGGAAAATGCATGGGAGATGTATCGAAAATTGGATGAAGAAAATGTTGATATAGTTGTTGGGGTTCGAGATGAGCATTATTATGATCAATTGCCCCTGGCTCGTAAAATTTTCTCCTTGAGTTTGAAGGTCATGAATTACTTGTTTTTTCCTCGGTTAAAAGTAAAAGACACGCAATCTGGGCTGAAAGGATTTAATCAAAAAGGCAAGGTTATTTTTCTCAAAACACAGATTTCGGCGTTTTTATTTGACATGGAATTTCTGGTGATGGCGTCTAACCAAAAGGATATTCACATGGATTGGATTTATGTTCAAGTTCGCGAGGGCATCGAATTTTCAAGTATGAAGTTCAAGACTATTTTAACTGAGTTATTTAATTTTGGGTCAATTTTGGTTCGAAGAATGATTAATTTGTAGCATGGCCACACCTAAAATCATGATTACCTTGGATGTTGAAGAATGTGATATACCCTTAGAATACGGGTTTGAACTCTCATTGGAGGAACAATTGGAGGTCTCAAGAAAGGGCTTGAAAAAATTCATGGAATTAGTTGACGCATTAGAAATTCCCATCACGATTTTTTGTACAGGAGTTTTTGCAGAAAATAACCCTGATTGGATTTCACAATTACATCCAAGGCATGAATTGGCTTCACATGGTTATTTTCATGGGAGTTTTGATGCGAAAAAGGATTTGAAATCATCTAAGGATCTTTTGGAAAAATTGAGTGGGAGAAAGGTGACAGGATTTCGGATGGCGAGAATGCAATATGTGGATGAAACCGAAATCAAGTTGGCCGGTTATGCGTACCATTCTTCACTCAACCCAACTTGGATTCCGGGCCGGTATGATCATCGCGATAAGCCAACAACCCCTTTTTTCGAGCATGGGCTATGGAATGTACCTGCTTCGGTTACGCCTAAAACACGAATCCCATTATTTTGGTTGGCCTTTAAAAATTTCCCTTTATGGTTTTTCACCTATTTATCTCACATCTGTTTGAGAAAAAACAGGTTTATAAACTTGTATTTTCATCCTTGGGAATTTACAGACTTGTCAAAATACCCCTTGTCATTCCACGTGAAAAGAGGTCATCGAGGATCTTTGCTTAAAAAACTGGAATACTATTTAATGGGATTGAAAAAAAATCATTCGGAGGATTTCATTACGATGAATGAGTACGTAAAAAACCTTTCGGATGGAAAATAAGGAAATCAAATGGTATAGCCGGCCTACTGTTTTAATCTCCATATGGATATTGCTGGGGATTATCACAGGCTTGAAGCAATATTTGCTTTCCGATGTACATTCCCATATTAATAATTTCGTCATTTTTAAATCGAGCAGTGGCCATTTTTTTAATCAAATGCCCCTGTATTTAGAATATCCAAAAGAGTATTTTGATCTGTATTTATACGGTCCTATTTTCGCCATTTTGATGGCTCCTTTTTCTTGGATGCCATTAGGCTTGAGCGTCGTGATTTGGAATTTGTGTAACTCCGCCATTTTATATTTTGCGATCCAGCATTTGCCTATTCGCATAGATCAGCGAGCTAGTATTTTGTGGATTATTTTGAATTCAGCGGTTACGGCTCTCTTAAACACACAATTTCATGGATTATGTGTTTCTATGATTTTGTGGAGTTACATTTATGTACATCGGGGCCGAGATTTTTGGGCAGCCTGTTTAATCATATTGGGCATTTTGATTAAATTTTATGGCATTGTGGGATTGGCATTTTTCTTTTTTTCAAAAACGAGGCTTACCTTTTTTTATTATTTAATCGTGTGGTTGGTCATTTGGGGGATTATTCCCATGGTTTTTGGAGGTTTTCAATATGGTATTCAAACCTATTATGATTGGATAGGGATACTGACTCACAAGAATGATTTAAATATAAATATTCAAAACGTTCGAACCGATGTGTGCGTAATGGGCATGTTTCGCCGCATTTTTGGGGATGCCAATTTATCTAATTTGTGGTTTTTGATTCCCTCGATGCTTATAAATGGTATTGTTTATTTTCAACCGGCAAAATGGGGTTGGATGGATTTCCAATTGCGAATTTTAGCCTTTGTGACCATTTATTTAATGCTTGCGAGTACGGGAACGGAATCGCCCACTTTAATTATGGCATTTCCAGGACTTGGATTATGGTTTATTTTGGGCCCTAAAAATAAATTCAGGTGGAGCGTGCTCGTAGTCACATTAGTTATATCAAGTTTTTCTCCTACCGATTTGTTTCCTCGCTATATTCGCGAAGCGTTCATTAATCAATATGCATTAATGATTTTGCCATTATTGATTGTTTGGTGTGTTTTAGCCTATGATTTGTGGAAGGATGATTCAGATGGTTTAATTAAAGGAAAATCACTTCCTTAACTACCTCGTTGTCAGCTGATTTATTGATTAATTCAATCATTTTTTGTTTGGCCATCATCAATTCTTTTTTGAGTGGGGCGGAATCGATTTGAAGAAATAGTTTGTGGTTGGTGACATACACTTTTTGTGTTCTAGCTGCGATCGGCTTACCCATTATCAGCTCCCAGTTGGCCGACACATAGGTCTCGTCAAATTTTCCTTGAAGTTTATAAATTTTAAGCAGAGATTCAATCGCTTCTTTCAGGGAGGAGCTATCACTTTTTCTAGAAGATGCTTTTGGGCTTTTTTTGTAAAAAGGAGAATCCATGTGTTGTAAAATTGAGGTCTAAATTAATAATTGAACTATAATTTCTATCAAATTTAGGTTTTTTTAATTTTTTTTTAATTTTTTTTCAAATTCTTAATCTCGAAAAAGTACCCTATTATTGATGCTATTTAAGGGAAAATATTAAGATAGTACAATAGGCATTATGGGCATGAAAAAAAAATCATCTTAATATAACCTAAACCATGTCAAAATTAAAATAGAATTACATTACTTTTGCTTTTACTGAAAATATCAAGGAATCGAGAACTATGAAAACTACGTGACTTGTGTTTTTTGAAAGTGTTATGTAAACTATTAATTTTTTAACCCCAAATTTACCAAACTAATGAGTACACAACAACCAAAGCCAGCTGCTAAGCCAGCTGCAACTGAAAAAAAATCTGGCGGT
>Ga0222712_10000780_pt1 | contig 40766 bp, 34 predicted proteins | sample C33_657DmetaG_FD_165043 | JGI IMG/M metagenome (GOLD analysis project Ga0222712, IMG submission 165043) | Estuarine water microbial communities from San Francisco Bay, California, United States - C33_657D | ecosystem: Environmental > Aquatic > Marine > Unclassified | place: USA: California... | reverse complement strand
GGTCATATTAAAAGTGCCTTCCGGGGCAATGACAACAGAAATGCCTTTTCTGATAAAGGCTTTTAATTTTGCGACACTCTCTGCTCTTTTTACTGCATTGCTCCGGTCTACCATCACCACAGCGTGCTGATATAAAAAACCGAATACTGGAATTTTTGCCATTTCCGACTTCCCTAAAATTCTAAAGGGTTGCTTCCGAATAGCCTTCATAATAATGGGGATATCCATGTAAGAAATATGATTAAAAATAAAAACATATTGTTTATTTTTATCATGTGGCGACTCAAAAATATTTCGATGCCGTATCCCCCAAATGATCATCATGGAATCAGCCCAAAACTGACAAATTTTATAAATAAAATTTCCTCCCCTAATTTTTCCAAATAAAGAAGCGAGGATCACTAGTGGGAAAAGTAGTAACAGTAAAACTATAAATAATATAAAGCCATAGAGGGAAAAAAGTATCCTAAATGGGAAAATTAGCTGTTTCATAATATAAAGCGAATATAATAAGTTTATTACTCAACGCTATTGGGATAGTATTTTTATGCTTCCCTAGCTGATTTTACACTTAAAATGAACCTAAAAAGCCCTGTATCGAGGATTTTTCCAAAATTCCCTTTTATAATTCTCTCATTTAATCTGAATTCCCTTACCTTTGCCGTCCTAAATTTTGGTAATATGTTAGCAGTAGTAAAAATAGCAGGTCAACAGTTTAAAGTGAAAGCAGGCGATAGCTTGTATGTCCCGCATATCGAAGGTAAGAGTGGCGATAAAGTTGAGTTTTCAGAAGTTCTGATGACTGACAATGCCGGCAAAGTATCTATCGGTAGCAATGTGAAAGCAATCGTAAAAGCGGAAATTTTAAGCGATCTAGTACAAGGCGATAAAGTAATTGCCTTTAAAATGAAAAGAAGAAAAGGTTTCCGTAAAAAACACGGACATCGTACACATTACACTAAAATTCAGGTGACTGAAATTGCGTAATTAAAGTATATTTTTCATTTGGGCGTCTTCAATAAAAAATTGAAAAATTGCCAAAAATGATCAAAATAGCCTAAAAATTGAAATCCGAAATAAAAAAAATAATTAAAAATGGCACATAAAAAAGGTGAAGGTTCGGTTAAAAATGGCCGTGATTCGCAAAGCAAAAGATTAGGTGTAAAAATCTACGGTGGACAACCTGTTAATTCAGGCAATATCATTGTACGTCAACGTGGGACTGTGTATCATCCAGGTAAGAATGTTGGTCTTGGAAAAGATTTTACCATTTTTGCACTAGCTGATGGCATCGTAGAGTTCAAAAAAGGTAAGGGCGATAAGAGCTATATTTCTATCAACGCGGTAGAAGCTTCTGCATAAAAAATAAAATTTTTTTTGGTAGATAAAAAAATATTTTTAATTTTAAGTATTATTTACTAACCAATTAAATTTTAAAGAACATGGCAACTGCAAAAAAAGCTGCAAAAAAAGCACCAGCTAAAAAAGTAGCAAAGAAAGCTCCAGCTAAAAAAGTAGCTAAAAAAGCACCAGCTAAAAAAGCTGCAAAAAAAGCTCCAGCTAAAAAAGCTCCAGCTAAAAAAGCTCCAGCTAAAAAAGTAGCAAAGAAAGCACCAGCTAAAAAAGCTGCTGCAAAAAAGAAGTAAGCTTTGCTTTTTAAAAAGCGAAACTAATAGAAAAGTCCTGGCGAAAGCCGGGACTTTTTGTTTCCATCCATTCTGTGTTTTTTAATTTACTTTATTTTACATTATTCATTTCCAAATCCTACCTAAGCTCCTTAATTTAAAAATTTAAATAAGGCGAACTAAATTAGGGCACCCCCTTTCCAAACAGTTTTGAAAATTCGATTTACATTTGACTATGAATAACAACCAGATAGCTGAATCTTTCTCTTTATTGGCCAAATTGATGGATATCCACAATGAAAACAGTTTTAAGGCTAAATCTTATGCTGCCGCTGCCTTTACTATAGATAAACTAACCATTCAATTAAGCGAGACTCCCCAAGACAAGATCTTTGGCCTTAAAGGAATTGGAGAATCTGCTGGTAAAAAGGTGATTGAATTATTAAACACCGGAGTTTTACAAGCGCTAGAGGAAATGATAGCCAAAACACCCCCCGGGGTAATAGAGATGCTAAATATAAAAGGCATTGGTCCGAAAAAAATTAGCACGATTTGGAAAGAGATGGAAATTGAAAGTATTGGTGAACTATTATATGCCTGCAAAGAGAATAGATTAAAACTCTATAAAGGATTTGGCGAAAAAACTCAGCAAAATGTAACTGAAACAATTGAGTTTTATTTAAAAAGTCAAGGAAGCTTTCTTTATGCTCAGATAGAACCCGTTCAGGAACTGGTGAAAAGTTTTTTCGAAAAATCTTTCCCCACCAATAGGATTGAATTTACAGGGGCCTATAAAAGACAGTTAGAGATTATCAATGAACTAGAAATAATAATAGATACCCCCATTCAAAATATCGAAACTACTTTTTCAGGGGTAGAAGACTTTGAGCTAATAGAAAAAAATGAAGCTAATTTACTATTTGGACTTTCAGTAGGCATAAAATTGAGGGTTTACAGTACTGATAAAAATGATATTACAAAAACTGCTTTTCTGAAAGGATGCGCTGATGAATTTGCTACTGAATTTATAAAGCAGTTTCCTGGTATAGATTACTCCGCTTGCAAAAATGAGGAAGCAATTTTTAGCCAAGCTTCCATCAATTTTATTCCCAATTGTCAAAGAGAACTTAGCAGCACTATTGAAAAGGCAAAACAGCAGGCATTACCCGACCTTTTGAAGATAGCTGATATCAAGGGTATCATCCATAGCCATAGCAACTGGAGTGACGGAAGTAATACCATAGAGGAAATGGCAAAAAATGCTATTTCAAAGGGCTTTGAATACCTGGTAATCAGTGATCATAGTAAATCAGCATTTTATGCTAATGGATTGCAAATTGAAAGATTAAAAGAACAGCATGCCAATATCGATACTTTAAATAGTCAATTAGCCCCCTTTAAAATTTTTAAAAGTATAGAAAGTGATATTTTAAATGACGGCAGTCTAGACTACAGCAATAATATTCTAGCCACTTTCGATCTGGTCATTGCATCAGTACACTCCAATTTAAAAATGGCGGAGGATAAAGCAATGCTCCGACTGATCAATGCAATTGAAAATCCCTATACAACTATTTTGGGGCATATGACAGGCCGGTTACTATTAAGCCGAAAAGGATATCCTGTAGATCATAAACGAATTATCGACGCTTGTGCAGCCAATCAAGTAGTAATAGAATTAAATGCACATCCTAGTCGATTAGATATTGACTGGCGACATATAGATTACGCGCTAGAAAAAAATGTATTGATCTCAATCAATCCAGATGCACATTCACCAGAAGGATTTGACGATATTCGATATGGTATGCTCGTAGCACAAAAAGCCATGCTCACCAAAGAACAAAACCTAAGTAGTTTTGGATTGAAAGAATTAGAACAATATTTATCAGATAGGAAGAAAATGAAAAATATCTAGATCTGATCTATGCTATTGGTAACTTTATAAAAAAAGAGGGCTATTTTATAAAGTGTCTATGAAAATTATTTCAGTTGTTTTTCATACACATAAAGCGAAATCTATACTGATTCAATTGCCTTAGTATTTAAATTACTTTTTTAATTTAAAATACTATCAATGCTTCTTTTACAAAAGTTTTACTGTCTTTTGATTTGATTCCAAATAGCGTCCATCTCTTCTAAGGTCATACTAGAAAGTTCTTTTCCAGACAAAGTTGCTGCTGCTTCCATTTTAGTAAACCGATCTATAAATTTTTTATTCGTTCTCTCCAACGCGTTTTCAGCATCTAAGTTCAAAAATCGTGCAAAATTTATCAGAGAAAAGAAAACATCCCCTAATTCATCTTCCATATCATTTTTGTTACCCGAAGCAATCGCCACTAACAATTCAGCTTTTTCCTCTTCTACTTTTTCCCATACCTGGTCCTTATTTTCCCATTCAAAGCCCACTTGTTTTGCCTTCTCTTGTAAGCGCATTGCTTTTATAGTGGCAGGTAGTGACTTGGGAACTCCACCTAAAACCGATTTTTTACCTTCCTTTATTTTTAATTTTTCCCAATTTCTTTTTACATCTTCCTCGTCTTTCACAATCACATCGCTATAGATATGGGGGTGGCGGAAAATGAGCTTTTCACAAACTCCATTAATCACCTCGTCTAGGGTAAACTGATTTTGCTCTTTACCAATTTTTGCATAAAAAACAATATGTAATAAAATATCGCCTAATTCCTCCTTTATCCCCTTCCAGTCACCATCCGTAATTGCATCTGTTAACTCATAAGTTTCTTCAATAGTCAACTGCCTAAGCGTTTCAATCGTTTGAACCTTATCCCATGGACACTTTTCCCTTAAGTCATCCATTATCTTTACCAATCTTAAAAATGCATTTTCAGTTGTGGATTGCATATATATTGTAATTAAAAATTTTATTAAAAATAATAAAGAATTCCCGCAACCAAGATTTTAGTAAGTTTTAGTCGGTATAAATAAGGTAAAAGCAGTCCCATAATGATAAATTTAACATTGTCCTTGGTTATTTACCTTAGCGAAATCAAAATATTTCCCCAATACCCCCTTAGTTTTCAATAATTACAAGCTACTGCCTTAATTTTACGATATAAAATAAATCTATGGGCAAATCAATATGGATACAATTGATATTACTGACCACCCTTTCAACAGCTGGTCTATCGCAATACCATTATCTAGATATTGTAAGCAACCTTCAATTGTCTTCAGAAATGAAACAATTCAAAGAGCAAAAAATAAGGAATATTCAAGTACATAGTTTTGAAAGTAACGGAGAATCTAGTAAAGGTTTTTTTTGCAAAAAAAAGATTAGCAAAGACTATCGCAAAATTGAAACTTATACCAAATCAAATCTTTCAGAAAAGTCTATCCTTACCTCCAAATTCAATACGGAAGGTCAATTGATAGCCTCTAATGATAGCTCAGAAATTTCAAGTTCTTCTAATTTCTACCAGTATGATGCCAAGGGACATCTTACCAAGGTGGTCAATATCTCCTCTTCTAGGGACGACGACTTTACTACCAAAATGATGGAGGAACATCTCTATTTTTATGATAACAAAGGTCATACTTTAAAGATGCTTCGAATAAAAAATCAATTAGATACTACTACCATATTATTTACTGCCGATGAAAAAGGAAATATAATTGATGAAAATGATTTGGGAAAAAACGGTAAACATTATTATTATTATTATGATTATAAAAACAGACTTACCGACGTAGTAAAATATAATGTCCTAAGAGATAAATTGGTGCCTGATTTATTATTTGAATATAATTCTGTAGGTCAAGTAACCCAAATGATCACCACTGAAGAAGGGATTTCAAACAACTATTATGTATGGAAAAAAATATACAATGACGGTCTGAGAATTATTGAAAAATGCTTTACTAAAGAAAATGAACTGATGGGCTATTTTGAGTTTGAATACAATTAAATAATAAATAAAATAACTACCTTAAATTATATCTATCAGAAAACTTCTAGCTGATCGATTATACAGTGTAAAAACTTAATCTTTTCTTGCTAGGCAAGCAATATTTCATTGCGTAACTTTAACTCCATGAACATTGAAAAAAAAATACTTATTGCCTTAGGTCTTTTTTTACTCACTGGCTATCTCAAGGCGCAAAATTTTGGAGGAAATCCCGCAGCAATAAAATGGAAACAATTCAATAATGCTACTACTAGGGTGATTTTTCCATTAGGATTGGACAGTCAAGCCAGGCGGATCAATGCTATCAACCAATTACTTGAAAAAAATACAGCCTACAGTATAGGAGGAAAACAACAAAAATGGGCTATTTTATTATTAAACCAAACTACTATTTCCAATGGTATAGCCAGGATGGCCCCCATTTTGAGCGAATTTTACATGACCCCTAATCAAGATAATTTCAGTTCAGGAAGTCTGCGATGGGATGACAATCTGATCATCCATGAAAACAGACATATTCAACAATACAGCAATTTCAAAAGTGGACTTACCAAAGTATTTTCATTTTTTCTTGGACAAGAAGGTCAGTTGCTAGCGAATGGAATGGCTATTCCTGATTATTTTTTTGAAGGCGATGCCGTATGGCAAGAAACGCTGGTAAGTTCACAAGGGCGTGGAAGATTGCCTTCCTTTTTTAATGGAACGAAAGCTCTTTCAATTGAAAATAAAAAATACTCCTGGATGAAACTGCGCAGTGGATCATACAGAGATTATACACCCGATCACTATGAATTAGGTTACCAATTGGTTGCCTACGGATATGAAAAATATGGAGAAGATTTTTGGAGAAAAGTTACACAAGACGCCGTTCAATTTAAAGGAATATTTTTTTCATACAAAAAAGCAATCGAAAAATATACTGGCATAAGCTACCAACAGTTCCGAGAGAATGCAATGAAATTATTTGCTAAAAAAGCCTTTCCCTCTTCACCTAATGACCCGCTTGCAAACCATTACTTTACAGCAAGCAAAAAACATCAAGTAGTGGACTATCTTTTTCCAAACTACATAAGCGATGACACCCTAATAGTAACCAAAAAGTCTAATCAATTAATAAGCGGATTTTATTGGATAGTCAAAGGAGAAGAAAAAAAGATTCAATCAAAAAAAATAGTGATAGATGATTATTATAGTTATAAAAATGGAATGATAGTGTATGCAAGTTACCAATCTGACCTTCGTTGGGGAAACAGCAATTACAGCAATATTCAATTACTCAATATCCATACAAACCAGGAGCGGCAAATAAGTTTTAAAACGAAATATTTTTCGCCTGATATCAACGAAAGTGGTAGTGAAATACTAGCAGTAACTTTTAATCCAAATGGAACTAATTACCTGCATCGAATCAATACCAATACGGGTGAATTGATAAAGGAAATTCCGAATACTGAAAATTATTTTTATACTCAACCTAAATACATTGATTCAAACACCGCAATTTCAGCAGTAAGAAATTCAGCGGGAGAAATGAGTTTAGTAAAAGTGAATCTTACCAACGGTGCCAACGAGATAATTACCCCTTTTTCATTGAATGTGATTGGCTATCCGTTTATAAAAGGAGACACTGTTTATTTTAGTGCAATGAATAATAACACAGATAAAATTTTTGCAGTTAGTCTTCTGAATAAAAAAATATTTCAATTGACTAATAACATCAACGGAGTATACCAGCCGAGCATAAATAATAAAAATGAACTATTGTTTACCGCTTTTTCTGCAGAAGGATCTAGACTTGTAAAGATGGCACTCGCTAGCAGCAATTGGAATGAAATAAATCCTAAAGAATTTACTCAACCTGCTTCCCTTTACAATATAAGCTCTTTGCAAGCAAAGGGAGCTGACCTATTAAAAGCGGCTATTCCCAACAGTGATACCATTACCACTTACAAAAAATCTTTGCATTTATTTAATTTTCATAGTTGGAGACCAGAATTAGCTGACCCTGAATATGGCTACAATTTATATAGCGATAATGTATTAAGCAGTTTTAGCAATACACTTAAATATACTTTTAATCGATCTGATAGAAGCCATACGCTGGGTTTCAATGAAGTATTTGCAGGATGGTTTCCGCTACTACAATTAGGAAGCTCCTATAGCTTCAATAGAAATATAGATACGGCTGTTGGAAAAACAGTCAATTTTAATTCAGCAAAAATAAATGCAGGAGTATACATTCCTTTGAATTTTGTGGGAGGAAATTCTTCTACTCAAATTAATTTTGGAGGTGGGTACAATATTGAGCAATTATTCTATGGAGGAAATGGCAAAAATGTGTTGAACAATCTTTCTGTCAAATATGCTAACTTTTTAATTTCGGTAAGCAATTTTGGTAGACAAGCAAAGCAGCATATTAATCCCCATTGGGGACAGACAATTGCTGTCACCTATAGGAATGCCTTTAAACAAATTAATACCAACAAATTGGTAGCTAACGGGTCTCTTTATTTTCCAGGCTTATTCACCAATCACAGCTTTGTGCTGAATGGATCCTATCAAAGTAGAGATACCTCATTCAATTATTTCAGTAATACTTTTTCTTATTCGAGAGGATACGAAGCATTGAGTACCCGAGAAATGTATAAGTGGGGTGCCAATTATCATTTTCCAATAGTGTATCCGGATTGGGGATTTAGCAACCTTTTGTTTATTCAACGGATACGGGCAAACGCTTTTTATGATCATACCACTGCCCGAGCTAGGCTCAATCGTATATTAACCAAAATTAAAAACAGAAGTGTAGGGGCAGAAATTTACTTCGATAGTAAAGCATGGAATACCCTACCCGTCAGCTTCGGATTTAGATATACTCATTTAATAGATACCGACTTAATCAACCCAGGAACAAGTAATCGGTGGGAATTTATTATCCCCATTGGACTCATACCAAATTAATAGTGCTAAAAAATGATTGTATCAATTACATCGAATGATTAACTTAGTAGCTCATCCCATCAATTTTTATGACCCCCATTAAACCACTAGCCATCATTCAAGAAGATCCTTGGCTTAGTCCTTATCAGCAGGATATAAAAGAACGTTGGGAGAATTTTCAAAGTGCACTGAATGAAATTGAAGAGGCAGAAGGAAGCCTACTTAATTTCGCTACAGCACATCAGTATTATGGGATTCATTTTAATGACAAAAAAAACGGATGGACCTACCGCGAATGGGCTCCCAATGCTCAGCAGCTTTTTCTGATAGGTGATTTTAATGGGTGGGACAGAAGTACTCATCCGCTAGAAAGAAACCAACATAATGATTGGGAGATATTTTTACCCTTTGACACCTACCACACCACCTTTATTCATGGTAGTAAAATAAAAGTTACCATTCATGGTGCCAATGGTATTACCGACAGACTACCTGCTTGGATACAAAAAGTAATTCAAGATCCAACTACTCATGATTTTTGCGGACAACTTTGGTTTCCAGAAAAAAAATTCAACTGGACGGATGCACCATTCATTCCAACACTCAATCAACAAGCACCTATTATTTATGAATGCCATGTAGGAATGGCTCAGGAATTAGAAGGAGTGGGTACCTACCGCGACTTTGCAGATAAAATTTTACCCCGTATAAAACAGGGTGGATACAACACTATCCAATTGATGGCAATAATGGAACACCCTTACTACGGATCATTTGGCTACCATGTTTCCAACTTTTTTTCACCTAGTTCCAGATTTGGAATACCTGAAGATCTGAAATACTTGGTCAACCAGTCGCATGAAATGGGGATCGCTGTCATCATGGATATTGTTCACTCACATGCTGTCAAAAATATTGCAGAAGGACTCAGTGAATTCGATGGAACGGAGTACCAATTTTTTCATTCAGGAAAAAGAGGGTATCACGATGGGTGGGATTCTAAATTATTTGATTACGGAAAATGGGAAGTAAAGAAATTTCTATTGTCAAATGTTAGATATTGGCTAGAAGAATTTCACTTTGATGGCTTCCGTTTTGATGGCGTAACGTCTATGCTTTACCTTCATCATGGCAACATCGATTTTGATCACTATGATAAGTATTTCAAATTTGATGTGGATACTGATGCGATCACTTATTTACAATTGGCCAATGCAGTGGTTCACCAGTTTAAACAAAACGCCATTTCAATCGCAGAAGATGTAAGCGGAATGCCAGGTCTTTGTAGAAAACCCGAAGAAGGAGGCCTTGGATTTGATTACCGACTAGCCATGGGAATTCCAGATTACTGGATTAAAACACTCAAAGAAAAACCCGATGAGAATTGGGATATCAATGAAATATGGACTGTACTTAACAACCGTAGATTAGGTGAAAGGACAATCGCTTATGCTGAATCGCATGACCAGGCATTAGTGGGCGATAAAACGCTTGCCTTTTGGCTGATGGATAAAGAGATGTATACCCACATGAAGTTAGCAGATCAAAATCCTATCATCGATCGAGGGATCGCTTTACATAAACTCATACGACTCATTACCATAAGCCTAGGTGGCGATGGCTATTTAAATTTTATTGGTAATGAATTCGGACATCCAGAGTGGATCGATTTTCCACGTGAGGGAAATGATTGGAGCCACCAGTATGCCAAAAGACAATGGTCGCTAGCAGATAATAAAGACCTCAAATATCAGTGCTTAGGCAACTGGGACAAGGCCATGATTGAATGTATTGAAAATAATAAATTACTGGCAACAACTAAAGTGACCCAACTGAAAATGGATACAGCCAACCAAGTAATTATTTTTGAAAAAAATCAACTCATTTTTATTTTCAATTTTAGTCCTACGAACGCTATTTTCAATTATCAGTTTACCGCTCCAGAAAAAGGGACTTATCGCATCCTACTCAACTCAGATAAAAAACTATTTGGCGGATTTGACAGAGTGGATGACAATATTGATTACCCAACTGACAATAACCAGTTGGTCAGTATCTATCTTACCAACAGAACTGCGCTGGTATTGAGTAAAAAATAGCCATTCATTGCTTGATTAGTTTGAAGTATTTAACAGCTCTCCTATTTGATTGCACTATTCAAAAATAACTTCTTGATTAGGTATAGCTTTTCATTACTTCAATCCAAACCAACTTATCTATCCCCTAGCTGATTTATAGCAACTATTTTAAATACGATTCCACACCTAAAACCTATATTTTTTTTCAATTATTTAAAAAAAAAACAATAGCTTCAATCTTCAACTTGCCTTTTAGGGTGGGTTAAAGGAAATAGTAAAATTAATGAAGCGGTTTATTTATACCACAAGTAATTAAACTGTCCATAATCAATTAATTTTCGCTGGTCAATTCATCATCATAATAAACTATAAAAAACGTTTTAAAACTTGCCTATGTTTTTCAATCAAAGTAAACTGAGTGTCCTATTAAAAACTACCAGCTTTTTGCTTAGTATGTTTTGTTGGCAATTAGTCATTGCACAAAAAAAAATCGACCTTACCGACTTAAAAGAATTTAATAATGCGGGAGGTAACTGGCATATTGCAGGAGATGTAAAAGCAGATTATACCCAAAATCATGACCTGTCTTTTACACCTGGTACTGGAATATTGGTAAATCTGCCTACGCCAACAGATCGAAAAGATCTATATACTAATTTAAAACATGGTGATATTGATCTTGAGCTAGATTGTATGATGGCAAAAGGATCTAACTCTGGTATCTATCTTCAAGGTAGATATGAAATACAATTACTAGATAGCTGGGGTGTGGTCAATCCTCGTTCTTCTGATATGGGAGGTATTTATGAAAGGTATGACAACAGTCGCCCCGAAGGACAGAAAAACATTGACGGCCATGCACCTCGACAAAATACTAGTAAGGCACCTGGATTATGGCAGCATTTAAAAATTTCCTTTCAAGCACCGAAATTTGAAGGTGCTGTTAAAGTGAAAAATGCTAGGATTCTCTCAATTGAATTAAATGGTATTATTATTTTAGAAAATATAGAACTATTTGCTCCTACTGCTGGATCAGTTTCTGAGGTGGAAGTGGCCACTGATGCTTTACGCATTCAAGGAGATCATGGACAAGTTGCATTTAAAAATATTATTATCAAGCAAATGGATAAACCTCAACCGGTTTTATCCGACATTATGCTGACAGTAATTAAAGGGAATTTTGAAAAAGAAGCTGATTTAAATGGCAAAAAAGAATTCTTGAAAAAGCCAACCGCTATCATCTCTACTAATATTGATGGTATACCTGATAATGGATTTATGGCTAAATATGCTGGGACAATTCATATTAAAGAGGCTGGAAAATATCAATTCAGAATAGTCACTAGAGGTGGTACGGGCACATTAAAAATAAATAATCAAAAGCTGGTTTATTTTGGAAATAGTCGTCAAGATAGTAGCATCAATTTGCCAGCAGGTGATTTTCCTTTTGAAGTAGCTTTCTCAAAATATATGGATTGGGTAAAATCTTCTTTAATAGTATATACGGAAGGTCCAGGTATCAGAGAGTTTATTATCAGTGATCCAACTAATATTCCAGTTGATTTGCCAGATCCAATTTTAATTCAAGCAAATGAAAATACCATCTTACGCAGTTTCATTGACCTGCCCAATAAAAAAAGAATTGTACATGCAGTCAATGTAGGAAGTCCACAAAAAATAAATTACACATTTGATATGGATAATGGATCCATCTTTCAATTGTGGAGGGGCGATTTTTTAGATGCTACCCGCATGTGGACAGGAAGAGGCGATGGTACTGCTAAAGCTTTAGGTTCGGTTCTTTACTTAGGTCCACCCACATTTCCAATCAATCAAATGAGTAGTGCAAACACTCCATGGAAAACAGATACTACAGGAATGGAATTTATAACCAAAGGATATACGCTTGATGACAAAGGTTTTCCTTCTTTCAAATTTAAAATACTAGGTGCTTCGGTAACTGATAAAATTAAGGTATTAGAAAAAGGGTATGGAATTCAGCACGAAATATTGGTAGAAAAAAACACTAAAAATCTAAGCTGGAGATTGGCTGATGCTAAAGCGATTGTAGAAATTTCACCTGGACTATTTATAGTAGATGATAAATCTTATTATATTAAAGTAGAAAATTCAGAAAGTCTTCACCCTACTATTCGCGAACAGAATGGACGCAAAGAACTGATAGCACCCATTCAAGACAAACTAACCTATTCTATCCTTTTCTAAATTGCTAGTTTATATGAAATCATTTCAATCAAAAAAATTAATACTCCATTGTAAATTTATTTTACTGACCGCTATTGCATTTTTCTTTTCCTTAGCAAAGCCAATGGCACAAGAGTCTGCGAAGGAAGAAGACTTTTTTAAAATCAATAAAGTTCATGCACCCGAAGGTTCAGTAATTGAAGTTGGTGGTTTATGTACCTTACCTGATGGTAACCTTGCATTAGCCACACGCAGAGGCGATGTTTATATTGTTGAAAATCCTACGAATGCTAAACCATTTTTTAGAAAGTTTGCTTCTGGCTTACATGAAATACTTGGAGTAGCGCATAAAAATGGTTCATTGTATGTAGTACAACGTGGTGAACTAACCAGACTTTATGATTCAAATATGGATGGTAAAGCGGATGTATATGAAACTATTTATTCCTGGCCGCTCTCTGGCAATTATCATGAGTATAGTTACGGTCCAAAAATAGCTGCAGATGGTTCTTTCTTTGTAACCCTTAACCTTGCTTTTGCAGATGTATGGTGGTCAGGAACCAGTTTTGTTCCATGGAGAGGATGGGCACTTCATATTTTTGAAGATGGTAAAATGGAACCTTGGGCAACTGGATTTCGTTCACCTTGTGGCATCAGCATGATTGATGGCGAATTGTTTTATACCGATAATCAAGGCGACTGGATGGGATCTGGAAGTATTATGCCTGTAAAAAAAGGTGCTTTTATGGGAAACCCTGGAGGTTTAGTTTGGACTAATACGCCGAACTCCCCATTAAAATTAACTCAACAAGATATTTTCAATCGAATCAATCCACGAATAGAATTTGATGCGCAAGGCAAAAGGGTAAAACCAGAAAATATAGTAAACGAAAAATTAAAAACTTTATATGAAGTAAAAAAAGAAGTGCCTGAATTACAGCTGCCTGCTGTATGGTTACCCCATGGAATATTAGGTATTTCTAATTCAGAAATTGTAAAAATACCCAAAGGAGTATTTGGTCCATTTGAAGAACAATTATTGGTGGGTGATCAGGGGCAAAGTAAATTATCCCGTGTATTTATGGAAACAGTTAATGGTGAGTTACAAGGATGCGCATGGGATTTTAGAAGTGGCTTTCAATCAGGCGTATTGAGGATGGCATGGTCCAAAGAAGGATCATTGATGGTAGGCGAAACCAATCGTGGATGGGGCTCTGCAGGTGAAGCTACTGAAGGTTTACAACGTCTTAGTTGGAGTGGCAGAGTGCCATTTGAAATGAAGACTGTAAAAGCGATGCCTGATGGTTTTGAAATAACTTTTACTAAACCGGTAGATAAAAAACAGGGTGCTGATATTTCATCTTATGCTGTTGAAAGCTTCATTTACAAATACCAAGCGGTTTATGGAAGTCCGCCTCAAAACACTCAAAAGTGTCCAGTAAAGGGGGTGAAACTTTCAGCGGATGGATTGACCGCGCGTATCATTGTGTCTAACCTTAGACAATATTATATTCATAAAATTACTTTGCAAGGAATAAGAGAAACAGAAAACTCTTATTCATTGGTTCATCCTACTTGTTACTATACGCTTAATCAAATTCCTAATGGAGGAAAGTTATCGATGAAAGAAGTGAATACAAAGAATTCGGCTTCGGATGGTGCAATAGCTGCTTCGAATATTTCAAGCCAAACAGCTTACGATAAAATAAAACCATTGCTAATAAAAAACACTTGTATAGCTTGCCATAATCCAGAAAAGAGACAAGTAGGACCTGGTTTTATTGATGTAGCAAAAAGAAATTATTCTGTCGAAAAAATAATGCAGTTAATAAAAAATCCTCAGCCTCAAAACTGGCCTGATTATTCAACACCGATGGCGCCAATGCCTCAGGTATCGGCATCAGATGCGAGACAAATAGCCCAATGGATAAATTCACTCAATATTAAAAAATAAAAAATGAAAATTTTTAATCTAATTTTCTGTTTCATCTTTATTGTCTTTGGAGCCTTGCAATACAACGACCCTGATCCCTACTTATGGATACCTATTTATCTATTTGCTGCCTTCCTTTGCTGGAAAGCATCGAAGGGTGCTTTTCATCCTAAGGTGACAATTGTAGGCATCGCTTTTTTTACAGGCTATGCCATCTATAAAATTTTTGATCCAAATGGTTTAATAGATTGGGTGAATATTCACCATGCAGAGAATATTGCTGAAACGATGAAGGCAGAAAAACCTTGGGTGGAAGAAAGTAGAGAATTTTTTGGACTGATAATAATTATTTCCGTTTTGGTGACCAATTACTTTTATGGTAAGAAGGTTGGTAGTGCTGAAAGTGTATAAAATATATTTTAGTAATTTAAAGGACTCAACAATTTATCCTGTATACTTAGCTTCAGGCGCAGGACTCCGTCCTGTGCCCTTTTATTATTCATCCACCTAGAACAATAAATGTTACAAATATTTTGAAGGTTTATATATCATAGTAGTAGTAATCTCGCAGACACAGGATAGAGAACCTGAGGTTTTGATAAAAAAATAAAGAGGTTAATTTTATCAGATTAACTTCTAACCTCATTTTATTCATTATTAAATCGATTCAATAATTTTATTTCATTCCTGTAAAGGATAATTTTTTTATCATTTTCCAATTGTTTTAAAAGCCTGGATACAACTACCCTAGAGGTATGCAGTTCATCGGCGATAAGATAGTGCGATGCTTTAATTACGCTAGAACCAGAAAGGCGTTGTTTTTCTTTCAGGTATCCAATAAGCCTTTCATCTAATTTATGAAATGCGATGCTTTCAATAGATTTCAATAGTTCTAAAAAACGTTCATTAAAACTCCGCATGATATAGCTTTTCCAGCTTGGATATTTACATAGCCATTCTTCCAATTTTAAATGCGGTATAGCAATCAATTCAACATCCTCTTCTGCAATGGCTTTTACTTCACTTTTTTTTGCTTCCATACAACAGCTATAGGCCATAGAGCAACTTTCATTGCTGGATAGATAATACAACAAGATTTCATTACCGGTTTCATCCATCATTAAAACTTTAATAGTGCCTTTTACAATTATGGGCATCATACGTATGTATTTACCATAGTCCATTATAAGGTCACCTTCAGTAAAGTTCATAACTTCCCCAAACTCCTGCATTTCTTTTAGCAATGCAGGTTCAAAAGTCGAATCAAAGTTTGCTGATTTACTTGTCATAATTTTTAAAAGTGGTAGTTCAAAACAAAATTATAAAGCACCATATTTACTTTATTAAACTCAAATTTTTTGTTGCTATAGGTTTCGCCACTATTTAATTTACCCACTATTAAAAGCTGTGCTTCCAATCCTTTTAAAACTTTATTAAAAGCATACCTTACATCTGCATTAACCTGTGTGTATGAAGGTACACCATACTTATTTAATCTGTAGTTTTTTACATCTGGCAACTTAAAATACCCTCCGGATAAAGATGTTTTAATCCTTATTTTAGGAATATTATAATTTACCTTACCCATAATGGCATGGACATCGCCAAAGCCCTCATTACGTTCCCTTGGCATAAAGGTAAAGAAGGGCTCCCTTCCCCATTCTCGGGGCATTAAATACCGGCCATGTGCAGTAATGCGGTTGTAATTGATACTGGCTTCCCATTGCTTATTTTTCCAACCTGCCTTGGTACCAAATGTTACTGCTTTTCCTCCGTTTTCAAAATATGTTTTTGCTGCAACATCATTACCGCCTTTATTTATTGCATCCTGCCTTATAAATTGTGCTGCCGCAAAAATGCTACTATTGTTTTTTAATGGAAATGAAAAATCTGTTTGCAGCATGGAGGTATTAAAAATATTCTCTGTAAAAACATTCCACCCATGCAGTGTAATATTTTTATTTAATTCAACATGTGCCCCTACTAAAAAAACGCCTTTACTTTGTAAAGTATTGTTGTATTGAGATTTTGTTCCATCAATATTTACCCCTCCGGAATACACACCAATTGACTCATCTACGTCATACCATTTGGTAGTGCCTCTTGGAGATAGCGCATATAACCAGCCGCCTTCTACTTTCACTTTCTTAATCTCATTCGTTTCAAACCAAAAACCCTCCACACCAGTTGGCCTCATGCGGCCATCTTGTAAATTGATAAAGGGTGTATTAAGTAATTGTCTGCCATAAACTATACTTGATTTTTTATGACTGTATTTAATATAAAATTCTTCTAGCCTATCAATATCCTTTTTATTATAAGGGTCTTCTACATCAAAAAGCGCAATTTCATATCGACTTAACTGGCCAGTTGTCGTATCTGCTTTTCCTAAATTGGAAGAGCCGATATTGAATGTATAGAAACCACTTACTGCAAACTGAAAGCCATGAAACTTTGCCGTTTCATACCTGATGCCGCCACCGACAGCATTGGCATAATAATCGGTGAGCCCCTTTTGGTTTTGAGTGCTCATGAAAAAATAACGGAAGTGCCCATTGAAATCCCCTCTTTTAAATGCGGATAACAAAGAGGTGGTATCTTCTGTTTGTTCCGGTTTACCCTTGTACATCAACGGTTTTTCATTTATTTCCTGGTGCTGGGCTTTCACCATATTCATTAAAAGCAACATAAATGTTACTAAAAAAATTCTTTTCATTTTAAGGTATAAAATTTACGTAAATCAAAAACCTGATTTAATATAACTCCAGCCTTCTTCCTGCTTGGTTACAATTTCTATTATGCCCCCTTTTACAAAACCTGCTTCTGGTAAAATTTCATCCTTTGTTAAGTTTCTATCCTTCATTGAAAATTCACAGGCTACAAACTCAACACCTCTCATTTTCATTTGAGTTATATTCTCCTTTACTACGGATTTGGCTTTTACCAACATACTAATTCCCGGGCCATGACAAACTACCTCCAGTTTAGCATCAGGAGCAAGAGTGAAAGCATTTTTTAATTGCTTCATTAATGCCTTGTGAGCAAGGGTATCCTCGGTAGTGATTTGAAATATTATTTTATGAACGGCTTTCCCCTCCGACTTCATTTCGTCCGCTGGATATACCTTTTTTTCTTTTTGAGCATTTACTGAAAATCCTGCACTTAAAAAAAGTACGGCTACTAATAGTTTTTTCATTTTTATAGTTTTTGATTAGTGAAATTTATAATCAACTCCTGTTACCTGTGTAAGTAATGTTTGTGGAGCATCTAAAATTTTAGCATTCATAGGTGGCGTTGGTGTTACCGGCGAATTTTCTTTTAAGTATGCTTTTAATACAGAATGTAAAGTGTGTTGTGTATTTTTTGCATTGGCAACACCTTTCATTCGGCACAGCATATCGCTTGGATCGCCATCTCTTTCACAGGCGCAGATACTATACGCTTTCTTTAAATCAAGCACAGCATCTCCAATCATAACCTCCTGTACTCTTTTGCCTTTTTCTCCAAAAGCATTGAAAGATACATGCATCCCTTTAAACTTAATAACCCAACCACCAAACCGTTCTGAGGCGTTTTTTGCAAACACATTATTCAATTCTTTTTCCAACCATTCTTTTATTTGCAGGCCAGTTACCTTACCCGTTCTTACTGTACTGTCAACCGGCAGCATGTCAAAAATAAAACCGTCTGTAATCGGAATATTACCGGTATGGTCTGGTGTTGTTCTTGGCGGGCAAAAGCGAAAACCATTCGATAAAACTACATCTACTTCCGGTACTTTCCATTTTAATGCATCCAGTATCATGGTATCAATGGGATTCTCTACCACAAAATATCTGTACAATGGAATAGTGCTATAACCGGCAATCTTGTAAATATCTTCTGCAAAAGGTTTTTCATTACTTTTAATTAAATCAGTAATTGCTACAGAAGGCTTATGCTTATCCGCTGTTACTTCATCCAGTTCATATTCATCCTTTATTACTTTACCGTTTTGTATAGTTAGTGTAAGTTTACCTACAAAAGAACCAAATGCACCCGGCTCCACTACTTTTGCATATTTACATTCAATAGGTTTACGAACCCTTTCATGTGTATCGCCACCTAAAATATAATCAACTCCTTCACATTCTTCTAAATTGGCTAAATGAATTTGTTGAGACAATCCTAAGTGAGCTAATATTAATACATAAGCACATTGCTCTTGGTTTCGCAATACATCAATGTAGTGTGCAAGATTTTCTTCAGGCTTAGTGTATGTAATTCCTTTGCTGTAGTTAGGTGATTGACGAATAGGAACCAATGGATCCGTATAACCAATGAATCCAATCTTAACCCCCTTAATGTTCCAGATATGGTAAGGTGGAAAAATTAATTCGCCTTTTTTGCCTTCACCCAAATCATGATACATATTGGCACAGACTTTCGGCGCATTTAATGAGCCTAGTAAAGTTTGCATGGCTTTTTTATAATAAATAACCTCCCAGTTTCCTGGAAGATATAAATCATAACCCAATGCATTTAAGATGGGCACCATTGCCTTGCCGGTGGTTTTTACTGACAGTTCGCTGCCCTGAAACATATCGCCGGTATCAATTAAAAAAGTATTTGTATTTTTCTTTCTTTCTTTTTGTAGGTAGGTAGCTAAATGTGCATAGCCACCTGTTTTACGAAATACTGCTTTATCATTTTCCCAAAATAATTCATCATGCGGATGAACCTGGCAATGAACATCGGTGGTTTGCAGAATGGAAATAGTGAAGGGCTTATCATCAGCAATAATTTCATCCATTTCATTGCTATTTATTGTTTTGGCTATTGAAGCGATAGGAAAAGCTGCTAATAAACCTGCTCCTGTGGATGTGCCTATTTTTTTTATAAAATCCCTTCTGTTATTACTCATTATGGCAAGTTTTTAGTTTTATTTTTTGGTTGTTGCACCCGGTATACTTTTTGCTTCTTCTTCTTTTTTCTTTTGCACTTCCACTATTGGTTTAAAGGGACCAAATTTATGCTGTGCTTCAGTAAAGTTATCTGCATAAGGGCCAAATGGATGGTCGAAAGGTTTTTTAGATTTGTCCGGCCAGTCTTTAGGCACATTAATATGCGGCCTCGGTTGCGATAATATATAGGCAGCCACATCCCATGCTTCTTCGTCGGAAAGTTGTGGATTTTGATAAGTAGTGCCCTGTGGCATATTATATTTTACATACTTAGCAAAGTTGCTGATGCGGTTAAGTCCTGCACCATCATTAAAACTATGGGTAGTCCATAATGCAGGAAAAATATATTCTGTTTTATCACTGTTAAAAACACCTTCTCCATTTGCCTGGTGGCAGCTCTGGCATTTTGCAGTATAAACAGTTAAGCCTTTTTCGGGGTCGGCAGCACGATCTAAAAATGCCAAGTCTTTAAAGCCAGAACCTGCTGCTTTTTCACCTTTGTTTACATTTGTTCCTAAAAAATTTATATAGGCCGCTATTGCCTGCATTTCTTTACCAGCAGTGTCTATTGATTTACCATTTAAGCTACGTTCAAAACAATCATTTACTCTTTTGTAAATATTTTCAACTGCCCCACTTCTTGCCCTGAATTTTGGATAGAGTGATGCAACCGAACCATAGTTGTTTCCAAAAACCGCAGTGCCCGCCTGCAGGTGGCAGTTCTGGCAATTTAATCCGTTGCTTATTTTTAATACAGAACCGTTAGGGCCAAGATATTTTGCAGTATGAGCAATTAATTCTTTCCCATATTCCACCCGCTCTTTTTGTTTGACATCAGTGATGCTACTTACATCAGGTGCTATCCAGTAAGCCACAGCATCCTTCTTCTTTTCAGGAGTTGCAGCATCAGCCATACTGGTTTTATCTTTTGGTTTGTAGGGTTGGCTACTGTAATAAAAAATAACGGGCATGGCTATCAGGCCAATTATCAACACAACAATAATAAGCATCAGTTTGCTGATTACGGGTAACAACCCTTCTTGTATTCTATCATCCTGTTCATTAAGCATTTGCAATCGTTTTATAAATTAATGAGGTAATTTTTCTTTTAAAACACCATATAGATAAGTACCTACTATAGCAAACAGCAATACAATACCCATTGATAAGAAACCATATCCAATATTTACGACCATTGGGCCGGGACATGCGCCGCTTAATGCCCAACCTAATCCAAAGATTGTTCCACCAACGAGATAGCGGGTAATTGATTTTTCTTTAGGATGAAATAATATCGGGTTGCCATGAAAATCCCTGATTTTAAATTTCTTTACTAGTGCAACGCCAATAACGCCAAGCATTACAGCCGTACCAATTATGCCATACATGTGAAATGCCTGGAAGCGAAACATCTCCTGTATCCTGAACCAGGATATGGCTTCTGACTTTGCCATTACAATACCGAATGCAATACCGAGCAATAAAAATTTTATAAACTTCATTTGATTAAAATATTAATGGGAAAATGAAAAATGTCATGATCAGTCCGCCGATAAAAAAACCAACGACTGCTATTAATGAAGGCACTTGTAAATCTGATAATCCACTGATGGCATGGCCCGAAGTACAGCCACCGGCATAACGGGATCCAAAACCAACCAAAAGACCACCTAAAGCCAGTACAAGAAAGCCTTTTATGGAAAGAATTGCATCTAAACTAAACAGTTCAGCAGGTTGTAGCCCAGACGGTGCTGCAATACCCAGCTTACTTAAATCATTAATGGTGGCCTGGGAAATTTCAAGTGGCACATCCGAAGACAAAAATTGCTTTGCAATGAATCCACCAACAATTGCTCCAACTAAAAAAACCAGGTTCCATGTTTGGGCCTTCCAGTTAAAATCAAAAAATTTCGTTTTCTTTCCTAAGCCTGCTGCGGCGCAGATGGTTCTTAAATTAGCTGAAAAGCCAAAAGACTGACCAAAGTATAAAAGAAAAAACATGATGGCCGCTATCATTGTACCGGAAAACCACCATGACCAGGTTTGTGTTATAAACTCTCTCATGTAAGTATTTATATTAGTTTAAGTGAAATGAAATTATGGATTTAAAAAGATGGTTGATCAGTTTTTCAGTAGCACTGTGATGAAATATACCGCCCTTGCCATGTGTACCTATGCAAACCATATCCATATTGTTCATTTGGTTAAAATGCACAACGCCTTTTTCAACATCCTTGTCATTTATTAAATGACATTCATAATTGGTGATGTAGTTCAACTCTGCAAATGATTTCATATTTGCTTCTACCAATACCTTTTCGGCATCCACCTTTCCTGAAGTAATTTGAAGAAGGTGAAATTTTGTATTAAATGCTTTAATCAGTTTGTGCATCAAGTGAAAATCTTCCTTGGAAGGATGATTAAAATTGTGTACCAGCAAAATGTTCTGTATGTTCAGGTCAGAACGGTCGCACATTAAAGACAATACCGGGATTTTAGATTTCCGGGCAATCATTTGTGTTTCTGAGCCAGATAGCTTATCCTTCAGGCCCCATGCACCTTTAGTTCCCATCACAATCAAATCGAAATGATTTGCCTCTGCAAAATTTAAAATACCATCTGTTACTTTACCTAAAACAAAATGGCTGTTAATATCGTTACCGTAAAGTGTTTTCAAATTAGCCAAATTTCGTTCGGCAATTTCTTTCTGCTTTACCACATAGTTTACATCAATTTCACCACAGGTTTGAATATTTCCTCCAGTATCCATTGTGACAGTATCCGGCACATTCATTACATGTAAAAAATGAATGTCAACAGTAGTTTTTTCTTCCAATTTTTTTACCATTAGGTAAGCAAACTCTGCCTGCACGGAGAAGTCTGTTGGAATCAATATTTTAATACTTTCCATATAAGTTTAGATTACAAGTTTTACGCTATTTAAAATTTTAAAAGGTGCTTACCAATTTATTTTACAAACTGATTTACCTCTTCCCAGGTTCCACCATTCACAACGTTTTTAAAACCGTTTTGCTCAAGAATAGTTTTAGCCTCGTCACTGCGGTTTCCACTGCGGCAAAACACAATAATATTTTCCTTGCCTTTAAACTTAGCCAATTGCGATGCAACGCTTCCTAATGGAATATTAACGGCACCTTTTGCACTGCCTCCGGAAAATTCTCCAGGCTCCCTTACATCTACTAAAAATGCGCCCTGTTCAATAATCGCTTTTAAATCTACTGTTTTACCGCCGCCAAATAAATTTTGAAATAAGCTCATGATTTTTATTTTTATTTTAATAATGTAAATTGGTATTTGTATTTTATGACACTACAGGTTCCCCTGCATTTACCCATTCATTTATACTGCCTGAAAAATTAGATATATTATTAAAGCCATTCTTTGCTAAGATAGAATACCCAATTGTTGCCCTGTCTCCGCCCTGGCAATAGATGATTACTTGTTTGTCTTTACTCACTTTATCAAGGTTATCTGCCAGTGTACCAACAAATACATTTTCTGCTTTTGCAATATGCCCTGCATTGTATTCGGCTGCACCTCTTAAATCAATTACCTGCACACCATTATTAGTAATACGTTTTTTTGCTTCTGCCAAAGAAATAACATTGGCTTTTTCTAAAGTACCCCCAGCATCTGTCCAAACCGCGGTTGAACCAACATAACCATAAATATTATCCAAGCCTATGCGCATCAATTTTCTTGTCAGGTCATCTATCTGATTTTCATCCGCTAATAAAAGAAATTGTTCATCATATTTTAAAAACCAACCTGCCCATGTTGCAAATGAATTATTGCCTTGAATATTGAAACTGCCAGGAATAAAACCTGCAGCAAAATCTACTTTATTTCTTGCATCAATCAGTTTCATACCTTTTGCCATTGCGCCTTTTAATTCTACCACTGAAAATTGTTTCAGTTTTGGTACTGCTGTTAATAAAGGACGATCAACCTTATTAAGATGTTTCATCATGGCAAAATATTTTGGTGGTTCTGGTTGGTCTTCCAGTAAATATTTTATAAAACCTTTTTCATTATCCGCATACTGAAAAGCCCAATTTCTTGCCTTTTCATATCCAACCGTAGTGCTGGGTACGGATCCTAAAGCCTTACCACAGGCACTACCTGCGCCATGACCGGGCCATACCTGAATATAATCAGCGAGCGCATTAAATTTATTAATGGAGTTAAACATTTGATGTGCACCAGCATCTGCTGTGCCTGAAATGCCAGCAGCTTTCTCTAGTAAATCTGGCCGGCCAATATCACCAACAAAAACAAAGTCGCCGGAAAATAACATCACCGGTTCTTTAGAAGCAGGATTATCTGTTAAAAGTAAACTGATACTTTCAGGAGTATGACCAGGCGTATGCAATACTTCAAATGTAAGGTTGCCTAATTGTACCTTTTGGCTATCTTTTAAACCAATATGTTTAAACTCATATTCCCAACCCGAGCCGCCTTCATCAGACAAATACAAATCAGCACCGGTTAATGCAGCTAGTTCTCTTGAACCTGCTAAAAAATCGGCATGAATATGCGTTTCGAAAATGTGAGTAATCTTCATATTATTAGCTTGAGCAATTTCGAGATAGGTATCCACATCCCGTTTTGCATCAATAACTGCTGCAACGCCTGCCTTTTGGCAACCGATGAAATAACTTGCCTGAGCAAGGCTTTTGTCGTAAATGTGTTGAAAAAACATAGTTATTATTTTAAATTTTTAATTTAATTGTTATGCAAAGATGCTACGTATTTTTACCTGTTTTGGTAACATTTGTCACATTAAGATCTTTTGGTGTACTGGTAAAAAAAACTGTGTTAAGTTTTGAATCGTCTAATGTGATGAAGCAGTTTTTTTAAAGGTTATTCTTTCATTAATGTCCACCACCAGTTGGGAAAAATATTTCTTTTATGATGATGTAAATACCCATTACAAGTACAAACCAGCCGAATGCTTTTTTCAATTTATCGCCTGGTATTTTTTTAGATAGATAAATACCTATAAAAATTCCTAGAACTGCAAATCCGGTAAAGCTTCCTAGCAATTTCCAGTCAATAACCTGGCTGCCTTGCAAGTCGCCAATAAATCCTATTAGCGATTTTGCTGCTATAATAAATAAAGATGTACCTACAGCCAGCTTCATAGGCATACGGGCAAGCAGTACCAATGCAGGTATAATCAAAAATCCACCGCCTGCACCAACAAGTCCGGTAAGCAAACCTACCACAGTACCCTCCAGCAGAATCACAGGATAATTATATTTCATTGGTACATTTTCATCAACTACTTCTTTCTTTTTGCTCGTCTTAATCATACTGATTGAAGCCAGTATCATAACCACAGCAAATAGCAGCATCAATGCTATTGGCTTTGTAATTACCAAGGTGCCTATAGAAAAAAGTTCTTTTGGTATTAATGGTACCAACCACATACGGGTGGCATATACTGAGGCAATAGAGGGGATACCAAAAATGAGAACAGTTTTAAAATCCACCTTTTTTTGTATGGCACTTTGCACACCACCGACTAATGCAGTTGAACCTACAATGAACAGCGAATAAGCCGTTGCCAGTACAGGGTTTACACTCATCACATATACCAAAACGGGTACTGTTAAAATAGATCCCCCGCTACCAATTAATCCAAGCGATATACCTACAATTGCTGCCAAAATGTAGCCTAATATTTCCATAATGTCTTTTTTTGTGAGTGCAAAGATGTTAATTAGAATTTTGGCGGATGGTAACAAAGGTTACATTGGAGGGGAATAAGTTATAAATTGATACAATTGTATTGAATTGTTACCAAAGCTTCTGGTACCTACAAAACTAATATTAGGCAGGTTGTGTTACCTTCATGATTCAAATAATGAGTAGCCTATTTCAATACTTCAAAAATTTTAATTCGCTTTCCAAAGAAGCGGAAGAAGCAATTGCGGGTATAAGTAATACTATGTGCATCAAAAAAAACAAAGACCTCCAACCTATCGGTTATACCTGCAAAACAATTTATTTTGTCAATAAAGGAGTAGCCCGTATCTATTATCATAAAGATGCCATAGACATTACAGAGGGCTTCTATTTTGAAAATAACATCATTGCAAGAGTTGAAAGCCTGTTTACCGGCAAACCAAGCCGTAAGGCAATACAAATTTTGGAAGAGGCAGAAATTGTGGCCATTGACGCTATTGCTCTATTCAAACTGTATGATAAGTTTCCTGAAATTGAAAGACTATTTCGCAAAATATTTGAAGCCGGACATGTAGACACTGTAAACCGCATAGAAGGTATACAGTTTCACTCTGCCGAAGAAAGATACAAAGCCCTGTTAAATGAAGCCAATGATGTACTAAAAAAAGTGCCGCTTAAATATGTCGCATCTTACCTAGGCATTACACAAGTAAGTCTTAGCCGCATAAGGGCCCTTCAGTAATTATTTATCTTATGATAAAAGAATAGCCGTTTATAGCAGCCACCTTTGCAGTGTAAAATAGTATACTGTAAACATGCACCAAAAGGAAATTAAGTTAGGACTAAAAGAAAACTGGAAACAGTTTACACTACTTGTAATTATCAATGCTTTTGTAGGCGGAATGGTTGGTTTGGAACGATCTATTCTTCCTCAGATTGCCGAAAAAGAATTTGCCATAGCAGCCAGAACAGCCATTCTCTCTTTCATCATTGTATTTGGTATTGTAAAGGCCATTACAAATTATTACACCGGTACTTTAGCAAATAAATTCGGAAGAAAAAAAATGTTGGTAATCGGTTGGATAATTGGTATTCCTATTCCATTTATTTTAATGTTTGCTCCTTCGTGGAGTTGGATAATAACTGCTAATGTACTTTTAGGCATTAACCAGGGTTTAACCTGGAGTAGTACAGTAGTAATGAAGATAGATTTGGTAGGAGAAAAGCAACGGGGCTTTGCAATGGGTTTAAATGAATTTGCTGGATACATTGCCGTAGCAGCAGTAGCATTTTTAACCGGCTGGATAGCCAGTAAATTTGGTATAAGACCATATCCGTTTTATATTGGTATTGGTTTAGTTTTTCTGGGGTTGCTGGGTAGTGTCTTTTTTATAAAAGATACCAAACAGCATGTTGTAAAAGAAAGCATTAATAATACTATCCCGTTATTGAAAAATATATTTTGGGATACCACATGGAAAAATAAAAATTTAGGCTCTGTAACCCAGGCTGGTTTAATCAATAATCTTAATGATGGTATGGCCTGGGGTATTTTTCCCATTCTATTGGCAACGAAAGGGTTTTCTATTGTTGAAATCGGTATTGTTACAGCTATCTATCCTGCTGTTTGGGGTATCGGTCAATTATTTACAGGTAAAATGGCTGATAACTTATGTAAGAAAGATATGCTGTATGTAGGTATGTTTTTACAGGCTATCGCATTGATTGTTTTGGTTTGGGCTAACACTATGTTTCACTTTATTATTCTTTCATCCATTTTGGGATGGGGTACAGCAATGGTATATCCAACATTCTTAGCTACTGTAGCAGAAAATACAAATCCGCAGGACAGAGCAAAAAGTATTGGCATTTTTCGTTTGTGGAGAGATTTAGGTTATGCAATTGGGGCAATACTAACTGGAATAATCGCAGACTTAATAAGCATTAATGCTTCTATTATTTTCATTGGTTTATTGACATTGACATCAGCTTTTATTATTCGTTACCGGATGAAATGCAGAACGGGAAGCTCATTAAAAATATGGGACTGGATAACGAATAAACACCATCAATATACTGAAAGAGAAAACATAAAATTACTTTGCAATATTACTACCTCATCACCTAAATAAGCAACAAAGGGAAACAGAGCCTTATTAATTAAATCACTCAGGCGCAGGACTCAGTCCTGTACACGATAATTATTAATCTTCCAGCAACAATTAATGAAACTAGTATAAATACTTATCAAAGTAGCAGTACCCTCGCAGACACAGGACAGAGTCCTGCGCCTGAGGATGCTGAAAGTGTATAAATAGGTTTTAGCAATAAAAAAAGTCACAGAACTTAGTTCTGTGACTGATGGGTAAATAACGAAATTTCAATTTTTATAAAAACGGAACGACTATTTCTTCAGTCTTTTCAATAAATAACGTGTAATAAAAATACCATTCGATTCACTAGCATACACACCTGGTGTTACCGAAACCAATTCCCAATTTTCGTCTGAAAGTTTGGTGATTTTATCTGCAATCATTTTATCGTTGCCTCTAACATTTCCAAAATTAATCCCTACAATTGAAAAAAAGTTTTCCATCTTCACTTCATCCAATTCACCATTAGGTTTGGTAGTAATCATTCTCGATCTTCCTATACCTCCCGGAATAACCGATTCAATAGTGGTCATTTGGGTGTATTCATATTTTTGAGCGAACACACTTACTGTTGAGAAAATCAGTATAGCAATTGTTAATTTCATCGTTTTCATAATTAATCAAATTTTAACTGTGTTGAAATAGGTTTAAAATTATCATTCCTTAAAATGACGTTCCTTTCAAATTTACTTTAACACATCATATTTTCAAAATAAATAAACATGCAAGGTTTATTGAATGTAAATTTATTCGAATACGTTTTTGTAGCAGTACAATTCAAAAATCTACCTTATTTTCACTCAGGCGCAGGACTCCATCCTGTGCCTAATGGTTAAATTTGGTAGTAAGATAAATCATTTATTTTTTTACTACATCCTATCTAATAATTCTTTCTTTTTTGAGTTAAATTCATCTTCACTAATAATTCCTTTATCTTTTAAAGCAGCTAATTTTTCTAACTGCAATGGTATGTCATTCGAATTATCTATAACTAAATTTTGATTACTGTTTGAATCTTTTTGAAAAAGGTTATTCAAAAGCTCATCAATATATAATAATGTAGAGTCAACCATTTTTCCATCTTTTATTGCTGAAGCTGCATTTCCAATTAAAGATACCCCACCTGTTACAACCATTCCAAAAACCCCCTGGCCGCTTAAAACTCCCTTATTCCCAGTAAATCCGCAATAAATATTAAGGTTATTGCCATTTTTTTCTAAAACAACATTTACCGCCGTTTCTTTAGTATTCCCCCAAGTCTTTATTAATGTCTTAGCAGTAAAACATTTAATTATTTTATTCCCCTCATTATCTGTTTCAGTAAATACCTGGGGTTTGACTTCTGCAATATATCCGAATTTTTGCCCCATGAAAAAAGATTCTATTTCATTTGATAAATCATTTAAATTAAGATTAGAAAATCCACTATATTTTTTTATTTTCTTTTGAGTTAATATATTTATTGTCTCATGAATTATTGTTTTTGGGTCATGATTTTTTGATTCTAATGGAATTTCAGAATATTTAACATCAAAACCACCATTTTTTATTTCGTCAAGAAGGTTTCCTAAATCCAAGAACTTAACATTATAAGGTTTCAGAATCTTTAATGATGCCGCTTTCAATTTTTCTTTTTCAAAAAAACCGCTCGATTTCTTTTTAGATTCAATTACACCTAATTGATATAAATCTTTTTCAGCAATGTTATATTTGTTTACTAAACTCATTCTAATAAAGTATTTAAATTCCTTTTGTTAAGGCTTTTCGGATTTTGCCCCGTTTAATGTGGTTACTGGACTCCACTTCTTTAAAATATACAAGCAATTTAAATATATTTATTTTATTTCCTATACCCCAAATGGGGTATTTATGAAATAAAGATACCCCATTGCTGATAAAATTGATCCTCAGCCCTTCGGGCTTCAACGGTTGCTTCCTTGTTGATAGAAAGAATACTAAGTTTTCCAATGAAATTTATTAAATAAGATTCAAGCGTAGAATTTAAATCGTCCCCCATAGTATCCCCAAAAATAAAAATGCCTCGCAAACTTATAATTTACAAGGCATTTCATTTTATTAAAGTACTCGGGATGGGAGTTGAACCCACACTCGCCTTACAGCGAACAGGATTTTAAGTCCTGCGTGTCTACCAGTTCCACCACCCGAGTGTGAACGAAATCGGCAGTAGGCCGACGGTAGAAAAAAAATCCCGACGAATCGGGATCAATTAGAGCGAAAGACCGGGCTCGAACCGGCCACCCCGACCTTGGCAAGGTCGTGCTCTACCAAATGAGCTACTTTCGCTTTTTTAAATAAGAACTTTTTTGCGGATTGCAAAAATAGGGATTGTATCGACAATACAAAACTTTTATTTGTACTGCGGATTGTATAAAGTGTTTTCAGGAACATTTACTTCCGGCTTCCCTTTATAACGATGGCTATACATACCCATACAACTTCCCAAAATAAATGCTACCACCACAAAAATCTGGCAAAACCAAATAAAGCGAGAGGAGGACACCCAATTATGAGCAAAATCTTTGTGTTTATTGTCTATTACTTCGTATTCCATAATATGCTATTTGCGAGTGCAAAAATAAGTAAAGTGGCTCAAAAAAAATTATTTGATGGCAACAATTTCCGAAAAGACATTTTTCTTTTTTATAAAATGTTGCCAAACAATCGATCCTACATATTTACCATGAATTTTCCCCTTTCTTGTAATGGGAAAAACTGATTTTTTCCGACCCACCAAGATCCACTTAAAGAAATCTATATGTGCATGAAATATAGAAATAAATAATATACGGTCGCCACTAAATACCGACTTCCAAGCGGCTATTGCGTCCAGCGCAAACCGAATAGGAAGGATAATAACTGCGTCTATAAAAGATAAATTCTTAGCTAACATTACCAGATTGTTCCTAAAGTTTAAGTAATTCTTAAGCCGATTACCCTTAGACAATGTACCGCCACCCAAATGATAGACCACCGCTTTGGGCTCAATATATACTTTATATCCAGCGAGTTGAATACGCCAGCAAAAATCTATCTCCTCTTGATGGGCAAAGAAATACTCATCCAACCCACCGACCTCATTAAAAGCAGCCGCTCTTACAAACATGCTAGCACCACTAGCCCAAAAACAAGGTTGAGCAGTATTATATTGACCCTGATCAGTTTCCAACTGCTCAAATACTCTACCTCTAGCAAATGGATAACCCAATGAATCTATCCAACCTCCACAAGCCCCTGCATATTCAAATTGTTGCCTTTTGGTAAAATCCAGCAATTTGGGCTGACAAACTGCGATATTTTTATCGGCTTCCATTAATTCTATGATAGGCTCTATCCAACCAGGACTTACTTCCACATCGTTATTTAATAAAACAAAATAATCACTCTTTACCTGGGCTAGAGCAGTATTATAACCTTTAGCAAAACCTTCGTTAATTGGACTAATCAATAATTCAACCTGTGGGAAATTTTGCTGCAAAAAAATAATAGAATCATCGGTAGACCCATTATCGGCAACGATTACACGCTTATTGGCATAGGTTGAAGCTAATACTGAAGGCAGAAAAGTACGCAGATGTTCCTTACCGTTCCAGTTCAATATTACAATGGACACCAACGGAAGTCCACTATTGGTGGAATCATTCGTACTTACGGCATTTTTACCTTGTAATTCCATAGTATCGCTGAATTAAATAAAGGAATGATCCTATTTTTTACAAACATACTCCATTTCTTTTTTTGATTTCTTAATTCTTACTTTACATTTGATAAAATGTTGAATCAATTCTTTAATTGGAGAACGTCGCTGGCAATCATTGCCATTGCAATAGTAACAGGCACTGTTTTCTATTCCAACTATCTATCCGAAAAACTGGCTGCTGATGAAAGAGAAAAAGTAGCCGTATGGGTTCAATCGCTCAAAACAAGGGCGGCAGTAACTGACCAAGCAGCCCTTGATCTTACCAATGCCATCACTTCACACAATTCTACTATTCCAATAATAGAAACAGATGAGCACGATAATCCATCCGGTCAGCTTTTAAATATTGATACTGCCCTACTAAAGATTGATAGCAATTTTCTTCGGAAAAAAGTACAAGAATTTAAAAGCCAAAACGATGCAATCATTGTAGAAGTGAATAAAGATCCACTGATTATCAACAAATATTATTTTGGCGATTCAAAACTACTTAGAGAAGTAAAATATTACCCAATCGTTCAGTTGCTGATTGTAGCACTTTTTATCCTCATCACACTAATCACCATCACTACCCGTCATAAATCAACCCAAAACCAAGTATGGGCTGGTATGGCAAAGGAGACCGCTCATCAATTAGGAACACCTCTCTCCTCTTTGCAAGGATGGGTAGAATTATTGAAAGAGATGCCCGGAAGCGAAAAAGTAGCAAAAGAAATGATCAAAGATGTTGACCGACTAAAACTAGTGAGCGATCGCTTTAGTAAAATAGGCAGTCATCCGCAACTTGAAAGTGTCAATTTGATTGAACAAATAGACAATATGGTAGCCTATATCAAAAGAAGGGCTCCTGAAAAAATTAGTTTTAGTGTTGACAGCGCAGGTATAGGAAAATTGAATGTAATGGCCAATGGTCCATTATTTGATTGGGTTATTGAAAATTTATTAAAGAATGCGCTAGATGCTACAGAGGCTAGCGGAAATATCCTAATTAAAATTAAAGAAGAATCCAACTCGGTAATTATTGAAGTAACCGATTCAGGAAAAGGAATCAGTAAACAAAATTTAGGCAATATTTTCAAGCCTGGTTTTACAACTAAAAAACGCGGCTGGGGCCTAGGGCTCAGTTTATCTAAAAGAATTATAGAACAATACCACCAAGGTCAATTGTTTGTAAAAAATTCTGAACTTGGAAAAGGGACTACCTTCAAAATTATTTTAAAAAAGTAACAGTCTTTTTTATATCATCACCCAGCGTATTTTACTTCGCAAATCTTGAAAGACTAAAAGCCAATGCTTGATTTTTATAAGCCTAAAGTTTTTTACATTTGCATTCCTCATCAGTAATAGGCTTCGGCGCTATTTACTGATTATGATGCGGCGATGGCGAAATTGGTAGACGCACTACCTTGAGGTGGTAGCTCCCGAAAGGGCGTGGGAGTTCGAATCTCCTTTGCCGCACAAATATTTAAAAAGGCAATTCTTATCGAATTGCCTTTTTAAATAAACGATTTTTTATTTTTCCATTGCTTTTTCATTGCTATATTGCTGAATCTATTTCACCTAAACAGTTGCTTTACATATTAACTAATACATGAATAATTTTATCATTAGTTGTGATTGGGGTACCTCCGAATTTAGACTTCGATTAATTAATTTAAAAGAAGAAGCGGTGATAAACGAAATTATTTCACCAAACGGTGTACAAAGCATTCATAATCGGTGGACTGCTGACTCAGAAAAGATTTCTAAAAAAGAATGCTATCTGCAATTTTTATTAGTCCAAATCGAAATTTTGTTAGCCGACCAATTGAAAGAGAATAAAAATATACCGATTCTCATTTCAGGTATGGCTTCCTCCAGCATCGGAATAGAAGAGTTGCCTTATGCAAAAATTCCTTTTGCGCTGAATGGAAAAAATGCCTTTTCGAAATTCATGAAAAGTAATGCTGAATTTCCATATGATCTATTATTGATTTCTGGAGTACGCACTACCAATGATGTAATGAGAGGTGAAGAAACTCAACTGATTGGTATTGCTGAATTAAAGGAATTGATGCAACTCAACGAAGAGGCTATTTGCATCTTTCCAGGAACCCATTCAAAACACATCAAAATAAGTAAGGGGAATATAGTAGATTTTAAAACTTACCTAACTGGCGAAATGTTTGAATTGCTTTCCACTAAGAGCGTTCTAAAAGGAGCTGTTTCTAAAGAAGACAATCAAAAAGTGATGGACAAATTAAATTTGCAATCCTTTTATAATGGACTCAATGCATCTCAAAATAATGCTAACCTGCTCAATAAATTATTTTCTGTAAGAACCAATGCTTTGTTCAGCCTACTCTCATCACAAGAAAACTATTTTTATTTAAGCGGATTGTTAATTGGTTCAGAAATTAAATCACTGTATCAGGAAATGCCCTGTACCATTGTTTTATGTAGTGGAAACAGTCTGTTTCAATTGTATCAACTGGCTATTGAAAAGCTTAGTTTTGATGCAAAAACTATTTATATTGAGCCAGCAATGATGGACAAGGCTGCTTTTTGGGGGCAGATCAAAATATTTCAATCTTTTCAATAGCTTAAATAATATTTCGTGAACAAGCATATTTTTTCTCTACAAAAATTTTTAACCCTTCCTGTCATTGGGATTATTAGAGGCTTAACCTTAGAAGAGACGCTTGGGATTCTTCCATATTATGTTAAAGCAGGATTTACTACTGTTGAAATTACCATGAATACGCCTAATGCTGAGCAAATGATTCGTGAAATAATGAATCAATATGAAGGTGTACTCAATATAGGAGCTGGAACAGTTTGCACCGATAAGGAATTAGATCTAGCGATAGAAGCAGGAGCACAATTTATTGTGATGCCTATAATAAATGAATCGGTAATAAAGTCTTGTGTAAAAGAAAAAATACCTGTATTTCCTGGCGCCTACACTGCTACCGAAATATTCCAAGCATGGTCTTTAGGAGCAGAGATGGTAAAAGTATTTCCTGCTAGTTCCCTTGGACCCGAATACATAAAAGATTTAAGGGGGCCACTCAATCAAATAAAATTAGTTCCGGTTGGAGGCGTTAATATTGATAATTGTTTAGACTATATGAAAGCGGGCGCTTCAGGACTAGGGATGGGTAGCCAATTATTTGACACCAAAAAGATTCGTGAAAAAAATTGGAAGGAATTGTCAAATACCTTAGAACTATTTGCTAATAAGATGAAGGGATTTACAGAGCAGGTTAGCCTTCAGTAAATTCTTGTTTATTTACAACTTCATTCAACCTTACCTTAATAATGGAAATTACTTATTTAGTTAAAATTGAATGCTACTAAATAAAATCTTCCGTAACTTGAAAAAAATTGCTATAGACCATGTCAGCTCGACTTGCTATGAATCAAAAGACCATCTTGGTTATTAGCGCCATCCTTTTGTTTACCTATGGATTCGTAGGCTGCAATCAGACTATTTCTCCCCCTATTGCCGACAAAGTAGATTTTAATTACGATATCCGCCCTATACTAGTCCAAAAATGTTACCTATGTCATGGTCCCGATCCAAGTAGCCGAAAAGGTAATCTGCGATTGGATACCTATGAAGGAGCTACTGCCTTAACAAAAGATGGAAACAAAGCGGTTGATCCGATTCACTCAGAAAAAAGTATGCTGCTTTTTCGAATCAATCACAAGGATCCTGATATCATGATGCCAACACCAGAATCAAATTTAAAACTGACCGATCGTGAAATTGCTTTGATAAAAAAATGGATTGCTCAAGGTGCGGAGTGGAAACCCTATTGGGCATTTATTTCCCCAAAAGAAACGGATGCACTAAAAAATTATTCAGGCAATGCAATCGATTATTTCATCAATAAAAAATTGGAAGAAAATAATATCAGCGTTTCAGACGCAGCTGATAAAAATACCCTCATTCGAAGAGTTTCCTATGTGTTAACAGGACTTCCACCAACGCCAATGGCGATCCAAAAATTTTTAGAAGATAAAAGTCAAAATGCTTATCCAAAAATGGTTGACCAGTATTTGCAATCGCCAGCTTTTGGAGAACGTTGGGCAAGGCATTGGATGGACCTAGTAAGGTATGCTGAAACAAAAGGACACGAATTTGATTTCACCATTTCTGGTGCCTGGAGATATCGGGATTACCTCATTCGTGCCTTTAATGCTGATGTCCCCTACGATCAACTAGTACGTGAACAATTAGCTGGCGATTTATTAGAAGCACCAAGAATTAATGTAGCTGAAAAAATAAATGAATCACAATTGGGAACTGTTTTTTATGCAATGGCAGAAGGCTCACACAGTCCAGTGGATGTTAGAAAAGATGAATCTGACCGTATTGATAATATGATCGATGTTACTGGTAAAACTTTCCAAGGACTAACCATTTCATGTGCCCGCTGTCATGACCATAAGTTTGATCCTATAAGTACAAAAGACTACTACTCTTTTTATGGACTGATGGAAGGAACCAGGTTTTCACCGATCCCTGCTAATCTTATCGAAACATCTAAAAAAACACAACAATTACAATCCATTCAAGATTCTATACGCACTCAATTAATTAGTAGCTGGATTAAAAAACAAACTCCCTCCAACGCTTTAAAAACCACTGTTGCTAATATTAATTTACAAGACCGCCCCAAGGAGGATTCCGTTCTAGGAAATTTCTCTGGATCAGATTTGGATGGTTGGAAATCGGATGGCTTAGCTTTCACAAACAGCACCACCCTGGGAGATCCCGTGTTTAATGACAAGCATAAATTAATATCGCTTCAAGACGGAAAAGCATCCAGTAAAAAATTAGCTATCGGAATTTTTGGTGCACTTCGTTCACCAGACTTTACCATCAACAAGAATTTTATTGGCGTAAAGGCTGCAGGAAAAAAGGCTTCTATCAGAATAGTGATTGATAATTTTCAACTTATCCAATATCCAATTTATGGAGGAATAGAGCAAAGAGTGGATACCGCAATGTTTAAAAATTTTATTTTTGACGTATCCCAATGGAAAGGACACAAAGCCTATATTGAAGTGGTTTCCGGTGTTTATGATTCGCATGTCTTTAAAATGAAAAAGGAATCATATATCGAAGTGAAATATGCAATTGCCTTTGAAAAAAAATGGTTTGAGCCAGCCATTTCAAAACATCCATCTAATCAACCAGCTCAATCACTTCAAGCAATTGTAGAGAATAAGTTATCCGCTTCGGATGTACAGTTAGTAAATTCACTTATCCAATCCAATCGTTTAGACAGAAAATCGCTCTCCATTGACAATCTGCTTCAAAAAAAATCTGAACTAGAACAATCCTTTACAGACTCTACCGAATTTTTCTATGGTGTAACAGATGGCTTTGGAAAAAATAGTCCCGTTTTTATTCGCGGTAATTGTGCTGAACTTTCCCCTGAACCAGTAAACCGTGCTTTTTTACATGCTGTGAAAGTTTCGAATCCAGATTTTAATGTAAAAGGAAGTGGGCGCATGCAATTGGCTACTGCTATTACAGACCCTAACAACCCCCTCACCTACCGAGTAATGGTCAACCGAATCTGGCACCATCTATTTGGCAAAGGAATTGTTGAAACAGTTGATAATTTTGGTATGCAAGGAAAATTGCCTTCTCATCCTGAGTTGTTAGATCATCTAGCCATTCAGTTTCAGAAAGACCAATATTCCATCAAAAAAACTATACGGAATATTGTATTATCTGATGCATTCAAAAGATCAGTAGTGCCCAATAACAAGGCTACCAAAATAGATCCCTCCAATAGTATGCTATCGCACTATCCAGTTCGAAGACTCGAAGCAGAAGCCATTCGCGATGCTATGTTGGCTTCTTCAGACCAGTTAGATAAAAAGATGTTTGGTAGTTCTATACCCGTTCATATTACTCGATTTATGAATGGTCGTGGTAAACCTTCCAAATCTGGTCCACTTGATGGCGATAGAAGAAGAAGTATTTATTTGGAAGTAAGAAGGAATTTTATGGATCCAATGATGATGACATTCGATCGGCCTAATCCATTTAATTCCTTTGGAAGAAGAACGGTTACCAATGTCCCATCGCAGTCGCTGATACTTTTAAATGATCCTTTTGTAATTCAACAAGCCGAAGCGATGGCAACCAATCTTTTGTCAAAAAAAATTAGTACGTCCGATGACCGAGTTGATTGGATCTATCAGCGAAGCCTTTCTAGAAATGCTTCAGAACAAGAAATAGATGATGCAAAAGAATTTATTGCACAATTGAAAAACACCTATGCGAAGCATGGAATAAAAACAAATATTGAATGGATCGTTTGGAAAGATTATATTCATTCTGTCTTTAACCTAAAGGAATTTATTTATTTAAATTAATATGTCAAAGCATCTACCACCCTATCAAAAACAGCTTTCCCGAAGGGAGATGTTAGGCATCTGCAAATGCGGCTTTGGTTCGCTTGCAATGGTGAGTTTATTTGGAAGCCTGTTACCCTCTTGTTCGAGCTCTTCTGATAAGTCAGCGCTAGTAGATTATTTATCCCGTGGCCCTAAAGCACCAGGGTTTTTACCAAGAGCTAAAAATATTATTTTCCTTTACATGGATGGAGGGGTATCACAAGTAGATTCTTTTGATCCTAAACCACGACTTGAAAAAGAAAATGGAGAAGACCCTAGCAGCAAGTTCAAAGTGGACGCTACTCAATTTGCAAATGTGGGCAAAATTTTAAAGAGCCCCTGGTCTTTTAAAAAATATGGTGAGTCTGGAATGGAAGTGAGCGAATTATTTCCACATATTGCTACCTGTGTAGATGACCTAGCATTGATTAGATCTATGGTTTCTAATTTTCCAGAACATACCAACGCAAATTATTTTCTTCATACAGGCAGCGGTTTACAAGGACGCCCTAGCATGGGTGCCTGGATGAACTATGGATTAGGTAGCGAGAATAATACACTTCCAGGATATGTAGTGCTGGATGGTGGGCTTATTCCTCCTGGAGGACTTGATAATTTTAAAAATGGTTTTCTTCCTGCAACCTATCAAGCTTCAATTTTACGCGCAGGTGCAGAGCCCATTGCGAATATTAAACCAATTGATTCAATAGCTGGAATTCAAGATGAAAAATTAGCCTTTTTGAAAAAAAGAGACAAACATCTATTGAGCTCATTAGAAGGCGCAGACGAAATGGAATCCGCTATTAGCAATTATGAATTGGCCTATAAAATGCAATCTTCCATTCCAGAGCTCACAGAATTTAAATCAGAATCAGAAGCTACTAAAAAACTATATGGATTAGATTCTGACAATCCACATACAAAAAGTTATGCAGCTCAATGCTTACTTGCTAGAAGACTCGTTGAAAGAGGGGTAAGATTTATTGAACTTACCTGCCCTTCTATTGGAGGCTTCGACCGTTGGGACCAACACGCAAATTTAAAAACCGGACATGAAAGTAATGCCCAAGCAATAGATCAACCGATTGCTGGTCTATTAAAAGATTTAAAGATGCGTGGCCTATTGGAAGAAACCTTAGTTGTTTGGTCAGGCGAATTTGGACGTACACCTTTTGCCCAAGGGCAGGATGGACGTGATCATAATCCATCCGCATTCAGCATGTGGATGGCAGGCGCTGGCATTAAGGGAGGAACGATTTATGGAGCCACCGACGAATACGGTTACCGCGTTGTAGACAAGCCCGTTACCATTCATGATTTACATGCCACCATGCTCTACTTGTTGGGAATAGACCATAAACAACTCACCTTCCGTTTTGGTGGTCGTGATTTTCGACTGACCGATGTACATGGTAATGTGGTAAAAGATATCATCTCCTAAATAAAAAATACTATGAAATTATTTAGCCTTCAACTTTGCATTCTACTCCTCTCTTTTCAAATTGTGCCTACTGCAATGCAGGCACAAAACATAGGAAAAACAGCTATTCGTCATTCTTTTTTTATCGCTGGTCCAAAATTCACTGGTATTATTGGTGAGAATGGAGAAGAAATTTGGAAAGCCGATAAAGCAGGTGCAAGAGATGGATATGTATTGCCGAATGGCAATATTTTAATTTGTTGGGGTGATGAAGTGAGAGAATATGACGTCGACAAAAAAGTAATTTTTAATTTTAAAAAGTCTGCTACAGAAAACGAATTAGGCACGGCCGTTAGATTAAAAAATGGAAATACATTAATCACTGAATCTGGAAAAGCACCGCGACTTCTAGAAGTCGATCAATCGGGGGAGATAAAAATTTCGGTACCCTTACTACCCGAAACAGATAATATTCATATGCAAACTAGAATGGCCCGAAAACTACCTACTGGTAATTATTTAGTACCCCATTTATTGGCATTCAGTGTAAAAGAATATACCCCTGCTGGAAAAATCGTAAACACTATCAAAACTGACCTTGCTGAATTAGGAGGTAGAGCAGTCGAAAACTGGCCTTTTACTGCTATCCGATTACAAAATGGCAATACATTAGTTACACTTACTCATGGAAATAAAGTGGTAGAATTTAATCCTCAAGGAAATATTGTTTGGAAAATATCTAATGATGATTTTGAAGAAAAACCATTTAAAGATCCCTGCGGTGCCCAACGATTAGCCAATGGCCACACGGTAATTGCAAGTTATGGTGCAAGTGATGGGATTCGTTTGTTTGAAGTAGACAAGAATAAAAAAATCGTATGGACCTACAATGGCTATGGTGCTCATGAATTTCAAATATTAACCACCAACGGTGAAAAATTAAAAGGCAGTCCACTAAAATAATAATGTAACTAATTTACTTATGCAAGCAACTGCTGATTTAACCATGTTTTTCGGAAGATTTCATCCCCTATTTATTCATCTGCCAATAGGCCTTTTGGTATTTGCAATTTTAATGGAGCTACTTCAATTTTTTAAGCCAAGAGAATCCTTTGCAAAAACAATTTCACTGGTATGGTTAGCAGCTGCTATTAGCTCAATTTTTTCAGCAACTGCTGGATATTTTTTATCCCTTGGTGGTGGCTATGAAGAGTCAACACTAAACCTTCACAAAATAAGTGGGATAACCCTTGCAGTGATTGCTACTTGCTGCTATTTACTGACTGCATTCCCACTGCCTTTTTTTATAAAGGTATCCCGAATGATAAGGACTATATTAATATTGTCGATTTCGGTATTATTAATACTCACTGGCCACTGGGGTGGATCATTGACCCATGGTAGTAATTACCTGATGGAATTTGCACCAATAGCTGGATCAGGAAGTCAAAAAAATCAAGCCACGCACACCAAAATTTCAGGACTAGATTCTGCAGATATTTTCAATGATGCGGTAATGCCTATTCTTCAATCCAAATGTGTTAGCTGTCACAATAAAGAAAAGAAAAAAGGAGGACTACTGCTCACTTCTTATGAAGAAATTTTAACTGGAGGAAAATCAAGAGAAGGTGTTATTCCAGGTAATACAGCAACCAGCGAAATTTTTAGACGCATTACCCTTCCTAAAGAGCATAAAGAATTTATGCCTTCG
>Ga0222712_10000779_pt1 | contig 40775 bp, 40 predicted proteins | sample C33_657DmetaG_FD_165043 | JGI IMG/M metagenome (GOLD analysis project Ga0222712, IMG submission 165043) | Estuarine water microbial communities from San Francisco Bay, California, United States - C33_657D | ecosystem: Environmental > Aquatic > Marine > Unclassified | place: USA: California... | reverse complement strand
AGCACATCAACCTGCCGTAGCTTCCCAACTATCTCTTCAGCACTATGCCGTTTCCTAGCCATTCCCCTTCTCCTCCGTGGTCAAAACCATACTTCAGGTCGGACCACTTCAAAGGGGGCAGGCCACTTGAAAACTAGGAAACCAGCTCCAAGGCCACCAATTGGCATTGGTAGTGTTTCATCGTGCCGGCCAAAATCCCAACTGGCACCATCACACCGTCTCAAACAGTTACTGAGCTGGACTATTTTTTGACCGCCACCAACTCGATTTCGACCAGGGCGCCTGGCGTCGCCAGGCCAGTCTTGACAGTCGAACGCGCCGGCTTGTTGGGCTGGGTCGCGGAGCCAAATCGCTTGCCCCATTCCCTGTTCATCGCGGCGAAATCAATATCGCCGCCCCTGGCCGGATCGCCCACCAAGAAGACTGTTCCCTTCACCACATCGCCGAAATTCAGGCCCAGCTTGGTGAGGACCCCCTCGAGCTTGGTGAGCACGTCATCTGTCTGCTGGGCGGTGTCGCCCCAGCGGGCCGGGCTGCCTTCGGGGGCACTGGGGTCCTTGGGACCGCCCGGAATGCCGCTGATATAATAAGTGGTATAGCCAGCCGGGACGGTGACGGCCGAGGCAATGACGGCGCTAGGATTTGGGTTTGCCAGACGCGTCACGGGTTGCGCGCTGGCGGGCAGCGCGAAAGTGCAAAGTGCCATGCCCAAGAAAGTGAATTTCAATGAGTTGATCATGTTGTCTCCTTTTCGAAAAAATTGAAATCGTTCGAAGCGTTGGCCTACAGGATCTTTTGTACCAGCGTGAGCGAGACTACTGCTCGAAGCAAATTCTATCAATGTGCTTGGTGCAAAAAAAGTCGAGTAGGTCAATGAGCCTAATGGACTTTGAGATAAAGGCAGGATTAGGCTAACCGCGTGTCATCCGAACCGGGTGCAGGCCACTTTTGTAGCTCAGTGCAAGAAGCATTGAGACGGATATTGCTAACCGCCCATGATGGGATTTGCTGTTCGTAGGGGGCTGGCAGACCGCCCACAATCGGTTAGCCTGTCCGGGTCGAATTCCATCGGTTTCCCAAACAGGAGAGATTGGCATGAGGGTTTCTTGGAAGTATCTGGCTGTCGGTGTGGCGTTGTGCGCCTCGGTCCTGCCCGTGAGCGCCCAGCGCATCGTAGCGCCGGGCCAGTCCATCTATTATTTCAGCGGCACCACCGCCGATCCGCTCAATCCCGCCATCCCCGCCGGCCAGCCCGGCCGCATGGGCGACAGCGTTCAGCAGGCCGACAGTATTCTGAATAAGCTTAAGGCTATGCTGAGCAAGAACAATCTGGACTTTGGCGATGTGGTGAAGGCGACGGTGTTTCTGGTGGCCGATCCGTCCAAGGACAATAAGATGGATTTCGCCGGCTTGAATTCGGAATGGGCCAAGCGCTTCGGCACCACTGACCAGCCCAACCGGCCGTCGCGTTCGGCGCTTCAGGTGACGGAGTTGCCGCTTGCCGGCGCCCTGGTGGAAATCGAGCTGATCGCGGCCAAGTAGCGAAGGCTTTTATTGGTAAGTATCGCAGTTATTCTCGCTTTGTTTGTTTAGCCCACACCCCCGATAACAACGGTAACAACATAAGAAACACGTATCAGTTTGTTACTTGTTTATCGTTGTTACTGGTACTTGCGACAGGGACCTGGCGCGGCAGCACACGCCAGCCGCATTGGCGGCGTTGCGCGATATCATGTCGGATAAGAAGGCCCCGCCGTCAACCCGTGTGGTGGCATCAGAAGCCCTATTGAACCGCGCCTGGGGCTGGTCCACGCAGATGATAGTGGGCGACGAGGAAGCCGGGCCGGTGCAGCTGGTCGTGAGTTGGACGAAATCGTAACGCTGGAATGGCCGCTTTACTCCAAAGCGGTGATTCCGTGTTCTTCGCGGTTGGTGATCGGACCCCGGTCCGGTTCCAAGATCAATTACAGGCTGCCCGGGCTATAACCGGGACCGCGCAGGATGTGGCCGGGTAGGGCATTGGTCGGCTTACCATCTGCCACCACCGCTTTGCCGTTCACCAGAACCCAATCGACGCCCTGAGAATATTGGGCCGGATTTTCGTAGGTCGCCATGTCCTTGATGGTGGCGGGGTCGAACACCACCACGTCGGCTTTTAGTCCTTCGCGTAGGATACCGCGATCGGCCAACCCCAACCGGTTGGCGGGCAGAGAGGTCATCTTGCGAACCGCTTCTTCCAAAGTGAAGACTCGGCGTTCGCGCACATACTCTGACAGCAGCCTTGTGTGGCTGCCGAAGGAACGTGGATGCGGGCTCCCGAATGACGTGCGTATATCGGCGGGCAGCGCGATACCGTCCGAGCCGATATCCATCCAGGGATTGTTGAGCATTTGGGTGACGATCGCGTCCCGCTTGCCGGTGGGAAGCCCGATCTGAAAGCCCTCACCCTTCATGTTTACCAGGATGTTCAGCAACGCCTCTTGCGGCGAGACGCGCATATCGTCAGCGATCTGAACTAAGCGCTTGCCGTCAAATTCCGGATTCACCGAGGCCACCTTCAAGGTTGAGAAATCGCGGTCTTTCATTTCGGCCAGGATGCGGGAGCGGGTGTCGGGCTTTTGAAGTCGCGCCACAATGGCTGCAGAATCGCCTTCCTGCGCCCAGGCCGGCAGCGCCTGGGTCAGGTATGTCCAGCCGGTCTCGTAAGGGTATGAATTGCCCGTGATGTCCACGCCGTCTGCGCGCGCCTGCTGGACGTCCCGTATGAAGAGGTCGGGTTCCATCTGGGCGCTGGCGCCGAGATGGAATATCTCAACAGGGATGCGGGCACCCTTGGCGATTTCGATCGCTTCCTTCAGGCCCTTGTCGCGCGGGTCGCCGGGAGAGACGTTGCGGATATGAATAGTGAAGATGCCGCCATAGCTGGCCGCAACCTTGCACAATTCAATCAGCTGAGCGGTATCAAAGAACATGTTTGGGACATAGGACATGCCGTTGGATAGACCGAAGGCACCTTCTTCCATGCCTTGCCGGATCAACTGCTTGATCTTTTCCATCTCCGCTGGCGTGGGCTGGCGGTTCTCATAGCCCATCGCCGAAGCGCGCACCTGGCCGGCGCCGATGTAGGAGGCGACATTGAGGCCGATGCCCTTCTTCTGCAGGTAAGAGAAGAAACCGCCCAAGGTGGTCCAGGTCCGCTTCACCGGGGGCGTCACCATCATGGGATCGTCCACGGCCGGGCCCAGCACAGGGCCTGCCGACAGATGCTCGCCCATAACCTCGGTGGTGATGCCCTGGGTGACCTTGCTGAGGCCTCGACCATCCAGCAACAGGCCGAACTCGGAATGGGAATGCATGTCTATGAACCCCGGCGAGACAACCTTGCCGACAGCATCTATGACGCGTTTGGCCTTCACCGGCGCGCGGCCGACATAGACGATCCTGTCGCCTGTAATCGCCACATCGGCCTGGAACCACGAGCCGCCGGTGCCGTCCACGACGCGACCATTCTTGATCAGGATATCCACCTGTGTCGAAGGTGGGCTTTGTGCGTCGACGGATGTCGTACCGGTCAGAAGGAAACCCGCCAAGGCCGCGCGTCGGAGAATTTTCTTTTGCGGTTTCGCCATGTGCCCCATTCCCGTTTGGCCTGTGGTGCAAGTTTGTTGAGAAAAAACAGTCGTGGCAACCTTGTTTTTTCATGTTGCACTGCAGTCCAGTGCGATATCATTGATCAGAAATTCCCCCACGTGTTATGAAGCTTGTCTTCTGAGAAGGGGTAGCCAGGTTGGACCGTCGCCATTTGTTGAAGAACTCGCTCGCCTTTGGCGGACTTGTGAGTGTGGGCGCCACTCTACCCCAAACCGCAAGAGCTCAGACCGCACACGTGCCTCTGATGGACCGCCCGTTCAACCTGGCTCCGATCCGGGCCCACGTCGACCGTATCTATGACATCAAGGCTTGCATCAGGCCATTCCGCACCAAGGGTCCCCGCCTCGACGTCGAGCAGATTGGCGACGCCTTGGTGATACACAATTACGGTCATAGCGGTGCCGGCTGGTCCTTGTCTTGGGGTTCGGCTGACATGCAGGTCCAGAAAGCCATGTCGCGCAGCCCTAAAAGGATCGCGGTCATCGGCTGCGGAATTATAGGACTGACATCGGCGCTGATGGCGCAGAGGGCTGGCGCCCAGGTCACCATCTATACTCGCGAGCCGTTCCAAAGCACGCGCTCGGTGCGCGCCAACGGTAGCTGGACACCCGCATCGCGCATGGCTCTGGCTTCCGAGGCGCCGTCTAATCTCGGCGATGTATGGGAGCGGATGACCCGCATCTCATGGAAGAACCTTCGCCAATATATCGGCTTGGCAGGAAACCCTCTGGCCTTTGCCGATCATTACTATCTCTCGGACACGCCTTTTGACACTGCTCTGCCACCGCCGGCGCCCAGTCCACTGCCAGTTCCCGAGTTTTACGCGCTCGGCGACCGTATCGGGGATATCACTCCTAAGCTTCAGGACTTGACGCCTGATATCCATCCTTTCCCCGTGAAGTACGCGCGCCGTACCACCCGCTTGTTCTTTAACTTTAGCGAGTATGGCCATCGTCTTATGAGCGAATTCTATGCTGCTGGTGGCAAGCTTGTGATGCGAAACTTCCATTCACCAGGCGAATTGGCGCACCTTCCCGAGAAGGTAATTATCAACTGTCCCGGCTATTCGGCGCGTGACTTGTGGAAAGACAAGGCGATGATACCCCATAGCGGCCAGACCGAATGGTTGATCCCGCAGCCAGAAGTCAATTACGGTTTGACCTATCGCAACGTCGAGGCTCTGTCCAAGAGCGACGGCATCATGATGATCGACACAGGTCCGCGGAATGGCCTGCCAAAAGGTTATGGGAGCAGCAATGAGATGCCCAATCGCGCGGAAGCCGAGGCGGCAGTGCGCATCATGGAAGAGCTGTATTCCCGTTTCCCTGCCAACCCAATCTGAAAAAGGAACTGGTCATGGAACTGAAGACGGTTCTTGTGGCGGCGATAGTGACTGTTATTTTGGCGCCGGGGATCGCCGTCGCTCAGAAAGGGCGGATTTCGATATGGGATGGCGTCTATACCGAACCCCAGGCTGAGCGCGGTCGCGTCCTTTACAGGCAGAGCTGCTCTGGCTGCCACGGTGCCGACCTTTCCGGCAACTTTGAAACCCCGCCTCTGGTCGGCCGATTCATGCCCTACTGGTCTGGTTCAACATTGGATGCGCTATTCGATTATGTCAGTACCTCAATGCCAATGCATAATCCTGGCTCGCTGAGCCCAAGTGCCAATACCGATATCGTGGCCTTCATGCTCAAGAGCAACGACCTCCCGTCAGGCTCCAGAGAGCTGAGCACAGGTAACCTCAAGGCTATCAACTTCGATTCCGCCAAGCCCGTCTCCAAGCACGCACGAAAATAGCGTCAGCGGAACATCCCCAAAAATTTGATGTAATGCCCACTATTCATCAGATACAATCTTGCTTGAAATAGTCTCAGACAGGGCAGTCAGTAATAGTGAATTACTGGATGTTCACTGGCAATTAATTTCAAAAATCCTGGTGAGAGATATAGGATGATCCAGCAAAAACGTGTTCTGCTTTGCACGGTGGCCACAGCGGCGCTTGCCGCCATGATCCAGCCTTCGGCCGCGGCGCCCTGGCAGCGTGGCTTTGTCGTCGCCACATATGAGTATGCCTTCCGCTATGGTGGAAGAGCCGGGTTTGCTCGTGAAGGTGAGATTGAACCGGGATCAGATTGCCAGCACGGGAGTAGCCTCCATTTCGCCAATGACAAGAATACGGAAGCGGCTCTAAAGCAGCCTTTTCGCAGCAAGTACGAAATCGAGGCTATCTCTCGACCGCCCGGGCTTGAGATGGTTCGGGGGCCAACCATAACTAGGTTTCAAATTTGGAATCGCGCCATCACTTATCGCGGTTGGAAACGCGGCATTGAAACCTATGTAAACCCCTGGGCAGCTGAAGATCCCGGTCAACCCGAAGTGACGAGCAAGATCTCCAGCGGCTTTAACCTGGACAACAATTCCAATACTGGCGGCTTTGTCGCCGAGGATGGCGAGCAAGGCATCGATCATGCACTCTACCGTGCCTGGGGTTGTGACGCGCCTTGGCGCGGCGATGGCAACGCCACGCTGCATCTGCGTGCCAACGACAAGATGCAGGGCGGTCTTTATACTATGGTGATCCGCGTCTCCGGTAACAAAGACCCGATGAATGACGACGATGCCATCGTCGAAATCGGTTACTCGCCGGACAAGATCACTAAGAATGCGCGAGGGGAGGTCGCAGCAGATTATTCTTACCGCATCCTCAAGAGCGAGCAGTACTCTAAGCTGAAGGCTAAGATTCGCAATGGCGTAGTCGATACCGAACAGGTCGAGGAACTACATTTACCCCGTATCGCTTGGTGGTATAATCATGTCGGTGGTGCCAATCTCCACAAGGGGAGAATCCGTCTAGAGATCGGCGCGGGCGGCAATACCAATGGCCTGATCGGCGGCTATCGTGACTGGCGCGAATTATACACGGAAAACACGTTTTCGCAGGATGGTGGCCAGCAAGGCATCCGCGAACATGAAGATCATGTTGCGCTTTATTATGCCCTCAAGCGCAACGCCGATGGCATACCCGATTCCAAAACGGGCGAAAAGATGGGAATTTCCTCCGCTTATCGAATCACCGCAATGCCGGCCTATGTCGTGGATTCTGAAAAGCCTGTTGGGACTACAGTGATCCAGGAAGATGAGCCAAGTAGGCATTCTTTCATCGCCATCCGCGATGCTACCATCAAGTCTACCAAAACAAAGATTGTTCAAGACGTCCCGCCAGGTACTACTGAGGGAGCATTCCCTGCCCTGGAGCGGACGATTAAGGATCTCCCCAGTAAGGAGTTTTTCCTCAAGACGCTCGATCGCCCCCGTTACTCAGATGCGATTGTTCGGATCAACCTAAATGGGTTGGTAGATAGGGACGGAAACTTGGTTGATGAGAATGGGAACAAGATCGAAAGAGTAGATTGAGACTGATCACAAGTTTATAGATGTTTACAGAAGCCTAAGTAGTGGCTCGCTAGTGTTTGCCGCCAACTTTAAGTAATGTGACTGACCATATTTCACCGCCTTCTCCTTTCTATTGTTCCGGTAGCCCCGATCAATCGAGCTTCTAAGCTTGCAATACCGCAAGCACGCCGTCTAGCATCAACCCCAAGAAGAGGCTATTGCTCCACTAATTCAGCCCTTCTGCTGCGCCAAATGATGTGACGAGGGACAACCAAGGGGAGAGCACCACAATGGCGATCAAGCGTATCGAGCCCGGCCCGCGCATGAGTAAGGCCGTGGTCCATAATGGCGTCGTCTATCTCGCGGGCCTGACGGCGGACGATTCGAGCCAGGACGTGAGGGGCCAGACCAAGCAGATACTCGACAAGATCGACGCGCTGCTCAAGGGTGCGGGCAGCGACAAATCGAAGATCCTGTCGGCCAATATCTGGCTCACCGATATCAAGAACTGGGCAACGATGAACACGGTGTGGGACCTATGGGTCTCTCCGGGCAACACGCCTGCCCGCGCCACCGTCGAGGCGAAGCTCGCCGACCCGAATCTGCTGGTAGAGATCATGGTCCAGGCCGCCGTTTGAAAAACGAGTCCTCAAGGATATCGCTTCGGGAAACTTGTAAGCCCCGAACGGCGCCGGCAGGCGGTTGCGGGGGCTTGTGAGAAGTACGGGCTCTCGGAGCGTCAGGCCTGCCGGATTGTCGGTCAGCCGCGCGGAACGCAGCGTTACACGGTCATCGTGCGTGCAGACGAAGGTGCGCTGACGCAGGCCATTGTGTGTCGTCAAAACAATTGGGGCAGCTGAGGGCGTAGTTTATGGGAGATTTGCCGCTTCCACTTCGCTCTGCACGAGCAGCCGCAGCGGCTCCGGCCCGAAGACGGTCAGCGGCTTGCCATTGACGAAGAAGCTCGGCGTGCCGGTGATGCCCACGGTCTTCACATCGGCCATGTCGGCCGCCAGCAAGGTGGCGACCTCCGGCGCGACGGCGTCCTGGCGTGCGCGCGTCAGATCAAGCCCGGTTTCGCCGGCAATGGTCCAGGCGCGATCCAGATTGGGCCCGTCATGCGACGCCCATTCGGCCTGCTTTTCCAGCAACGCTTCCAGCACCGGCTGGAACTTGTCTTGCTTGCGCGCCGCCTCCAGGATACCCACCGCCTGGTCCGAACCCTGATGGAACGCCGCATAGCGCAGCATCAGGCGTACATCGTTGGGATGGGTCGCCATGATCTGCTTCACATAGGGATAGAAGCCGCGGCACGCCTCGCAGGCGGGATCAAAAAATTCGACGATGGTCACCTTGGCGTTCTGTGGCCCCATAATCGGTGCATGCTCCCGCACCAGACCTTCCGGCATGGCGGCCATCTCCGGCGTCGCGGGCGTCGGCGCGGCGTGCTGCGTGTAGAGATAGGCCCCGCCGGCGAACAAGGCCGCCGCGCCAAGACCAGTCAGTAGAACGATATTGCGCCTGTTCATGCGTTGTCCCGCTTGGAAAGAAACAGAAGACCCGTAATGGCCAGAAAGGCCGAAAGCGAAAGATAGGGCAGCGGCAGGCCCATCACAGTCATCGCCGCATCAAGGCAGGATGGGCCGGTCTGGGTGCAGGGCCGCATCGCTTCAGAAAGTATATCCGCATAGAGGAGCGAATGGTAGGCAGCCACGCCCGCGCCGAGCAGGCTGAGCGGCAAGCCATAGCGGAAAGTCCCGCTATCGGGCTTCAGCACGCCCACGCCAAGCACAATCGCCAGCGGGAACATGAAGACGCGCTGCCACCAGCAGAGCAGGCAAGGCGTCTGGCCCATCACCTCGCCGATGAAGATCGCGCCCAGCGTGGCGCCCAGCGCGATCAGCCACGCCAGAAACAGGACGGTCCAGGCGGGGGAGGCGCTCTCATGTCTTTCCATTCCATACCCCATCCGAACGAGCCTCATCCTGCCAGCGCCGCACGGCGCCGACAAATCTCAGTAAGTGGCAAGTTCGGTGGAAAAATGGTGGGGCTGGCGGTTTGACACGGACCGAGATCAGCAACATCTTTTCCAGAAATTCCTCGCGCTACAAAATTGATCGCGCGCTCAAGGATTTGGCCCATTTTGGCAGGGCCAAGGTTGACCGGCCCTCGCTGAGTGGCCCAGTTGCAATGTTAGTTTATGAGAGGCGTTTGCGCTAACTGCCCGTCTGCGGACTGTCCCGGTGGACACCTGCGCCGCAGACTCTTATGCCAGCGCCGCCCCATCTAGATCGGATGGCGCCCATGCAGTAGTCTCAATCACGCTGGTACAAAATATCCGGCAGGTCAGTCAATAGCCTAGTGCTGCTTCAATTTCCTGATGATCTGTTTTTCTGTATATCGGCTGCTCTTCATCGTCCGTCTCCTTCAAGGAACCGTCTCTACCTCAAAGCGAGGGCACTTTCGGGGAGCAGGTCAGCTCGATCGGGAGAGTCATTTGGTTTGCGTAAAATTATTATCCAAAGGTGTAACTAAGATATTGATGTGTGAGCCTTTTAGAGCTGTGCGAGACGTTATAGTAACTACACAAGATCGCCCTTCACTTTTGTTGATAAAAATCTGAACCATAGTTTCAGAAATGGAACTGGAAATCTGTTCCCACCCAGATTGTCCCATCGACGAACCGTAAAAACGGTAAGCTTCCTGTGTCGTTACCTGAGACGTCAATGAGAGATGGCCAAACCAGCGGTTACCAACACCGATTACATTCGTGTCACTAAGGTTAGCACTAGTATCGGGCGGGGCGGGGAATTCTACTGGTAAACCAATAGCCTGTTTTTCAGAATTGTCTGACGGATTTCGCGTCGCGCTCCGATCTATCGATGGCGAAGAGCAGCCACTCAATACGACTCCTGTGGAAAAAATAAAAATACGGAGCGTTGAAAATAGACCGTAGATTTTTCTCATTTTTAAAACCTATTTCGGCCTGCTAAATATTTTTTGAAATTGCAGCCTATGCTACCAAATAGGTGGCGTCTGTTCCAGATGATGTCCCGCTGGTACAAAATATCCGGCAGGCCAGCCAGCCGCAGCCATTTCTAGGCTCGCCCAGCGCCATCTACTCACCCGGCTATGCAAGCTGCCTACGCGCGAACCGCCGCCAGCGGGGTTCTTATATCCTTGCCCCCCCCCCCCCCCCCCCCCCCCCCCCCCCCCCCCCCCCCCCCCCCCCCCCCCCCACCACCACCACCGGGGGGGCGACCTGAATTATGGGTTTGCCCACGGAGGAGTATAGGAATGGCTAGGAAACGGCATAGTGCTGAAGAGATAGTTGGGAAGCTACGGCAGCTTGTCTTGACGCTTCTATAGGGCCCGCCAGATAAACTGGCTCGGTTGCACCGGGCCTTGGAAGCGCTCTAGACGCAAATACAGGTCTGCCTCCCGTCGTGCGCGGTAGCGCACAGGAAGGGGGGGGCAGCGAGCGAAGCGCAGCTTCGTGAAAGCTGAAACCGGAGGGGTTAAATCAACAGAGTAGACAAAGAAAAACCCGCGGGATTTTGATCCCGCGGGTTTTGACTTTGGTCTTTGGCCTGTTGCTTACGGCAGCAGGGCCATGGTGTAGCTGAGAGTGGCCACCACACCGCCGGCGCAGGCATTGCCGGTGGTCATGTAGAAGTTGGCACAGCCGAAGCGGGTCAGGTCCGTACCGGTGTAGCGCAGGTCCAGCGAGAAGCCGTTGTAGGAAGCGGTCACGCCCAGGTCGCCGTGGTTGTAGCCGCTGGAGCCGGCACGGGCGGCATTCTCGGCCCACACATGGCCGTAGTTGCCGCTTATGCTCAGCCAGTCATTGATCGGATAGGCTAGGTTGAGGGCCAGGTAATTACCCTGGCCGCCGCCGAAGCTCAGTTCGGGCGAGAAGGCATAGGTGCCCATGGCGGTCACGCCGAAGTCAAAGGTGTACGACAGCTGGTTGACCAGTTCGAAATAGTCCGCGGTGGCCGAACCGGGCGCGAAGTTGCCGGCCGGATAGGCGTAGTAGATCGGCATGATGTGCCAGTCCACGCCGCCCAGGTCGGTGTGCTTGCCGCCATAGATGTCGATTTCCATGTACGGATTGCCGGAGTTGGTCGGATCGAAATCAACCGTCGAGGTCCAGGCGCCGATGTACCAGCCATCCGGGCCGGTCAGGGTCAGCGAACCCTGCGGCGCGAAGCTGCGGTCGCTCTGGCTGATGCCGCGGAAGCGGTAATCGTTGGTCACGGCCAGCGAACCCGACAGCGAAAACTCCGGAGCGTCCTGCGCGACGGCGGGAAGGCTGGTACCGAGCAGGCCAGCCAGGCTCGCCGCAGCGAGCGCCATCTTAGTCAAATTCTTCATTTCAGTTCCTCTCTTGATGCGCCTGAACGCGCAGTCGTCGCGGGGGCAGCCCCGATCACCACGACGTTTCCTGTTTTGGTGGGCGTATCTCAATACGGCGCATTGCCATTTCGGCCCGGTTTTGGGGTGAAAAGTCGTGATTTGTAACACCGTTGTTGCAATGCAACAGGTGTCTGCCTAATTATTGAGCGCATGGCCCGATAGCTGTGCAGCGGAGCGCCAAAAGTTAAAGGTTTCTGAATGTCGGCGCCGCCCGTTAAATGCTTGCCGGACTGCCGGAAAGGCTCAGTTTGCCCCTAAGCGCGCCTCCGATTTCCCCGCCCGTCCGCATCGTCTTGATACGGCATGGACAGCCGCGCATTGCCCTTCGCCCGCGCACCTCGCATAGGGGCTTTGCGACCTATATCGACGATTACGAGGCCGCCGGGCTCGACCCCGCCAGCTTGCCGCCGCAGGAACTGCGCGATCTGGTCAGGGAACTCGATACCGTTTTCACCAGCGACCGTCCGCGCAGCCATCAGAGCGCCAAGGCGATGGCGCCGCATGCGCAATTGATTGCCGATCCGCTGTTCGCCGAAGCGCCGCTGGCATCGCCGCGCATTCCCTGGCTGAAAATGCAGGTCGCCAAATGGGCGGTGCTGTCGCGCATCCTCTGGCATGCGGGTTTTCACCCCAGGATCGAGGACGCACGCACAACGTCGGCGCGCGCCGCGCGCGCCGCCGATATTCTGACGGCGCGCGCGAAGGCCAAGGGCGTTGCCGTGCTGGTGGCGCACGGCTATTTCAACTGGATGATCGGGCGGGAGCTGCGCCGCCGCGGATTTTCGCGCACCGGAATGCATCAGGCGCGTTATTGGAACGCGGTGACCTATCAGAGCGGCACATGATCGAGGCCAAATCCCATGATTGAAGAACGTCTGGAAATTCCTACCCTGGGCGCCGAAGTGAATCTGTATCGTCCCGACCGGCTGGCCGATTATCCCGGCATTATCTTCCTTACCGATGTGTGGGGCGTGCGTCCCGCCAATATCGGCATGGCCAAGCGGCTGGCCGAAAAGGGTTTCGCGGTCCTGGTGCCCAATGCTTTCCACCGCTATTCGCGCAACCGCTCCGAAGGCTTCATGCCCAGGGACGAGGCCGAGCAAATGCAAGTGCTGCACGAGTTGTTCGACGCGCTGACGCCGCAGCAGATGGACAGCGACGGCAAAGCCTATGCCGATTTCCTGCAATCCCAGACCAACGTGCAGACCTGCAAGATCGGGGTTGTGGGCCATTGCTATACCGGCCAGATGGCGGTGCGCATGGCCGCGATCATGCCTGACCGCATCGCTGCCGCCGCATCGTTCCATGGCGGCTGGCTGGCAACAGAAAAGCCGGACAGCCCGCATCTGTTGCTGGGCAAGGTCAAAGCGCGGCTCTATTTCGGCCATGCCGACAACGACCCGTTGATGCCCAGGGAATGGATCGACCGGCTGGAAGCGGCCTTGCGCGACTGGCACGGCGCGTTCGAAAGCGAAGTCTATCAGGGCGCAGCCCATGGCTGGACTGTGCCGGGCCGCGACGGCGTCTATAACGAATTGCAGGCGCAGCGGGCGTTTGAAAAAGAAGTCGAGCTGTTCGACGCCACCTTGAAGGCATAGCCGAAATGCCCGCAGGCGGTGTACATCAAACCGTCACCGATTCGCGCGCGCCATGACACGGTTGATTGTCCAATTCCTGCTTGTCGCCTGCCTTTTCGCCACCAGTCTTGGCGCATCGGCCGCGGCGCAGCCGCCCGGAAAGGTGCTGCGCTATGTGAGCCTGCGTGCCGAAAAAGCCTATATGCGCGAAGGCCCCACCTATTCGCACCGCGTGCTGTGGCAGTACCGCCATCGCGGCTATCCCTTCGCAGTCATCGCTGAATATGACGTGTGGCGGCGCGTGCGCGCCGTGGACGGCACCACGGGCTGGATGAGCCATGCCATGCTCAGCGACCGGCGCACCGTGCTGGTGACGGGCAAGGGCCGGGTCAACCTGCATGAGAATGCCGATGGCGGCGCGGTGGTGGCGCTGGCCGATCCCGGCGCGATCGCGACTTTGCGGGCCTGCACCCGCACGGCCTGTCAGGTGCACAGCGCCGATGTCGATGGCTGGATTCCCAAGTCGCGAATCTGGGGCGTGGGAGCGGGCGAAGTTTTTGACAGGCTGCCAAGCCGCCGCTAATGGCGGAAGTGGCGCATGCCGGTAAAGACCATCGCCAAACCAGCCTCATCCGCCGCGTCGATCACCTTCTGGTCGTTCATCGAGCCGCCTGGCTGGATCACCGCCGTGGCGCCGGCTTCCGCCACGACCAGCAGGCCATCCGGGAAGGGGAAGAAGGCTTCCGAGGCCGCCGCCGAACCTTTGGTCTTCGGTTCGTCCCAGCCGGCTATCGTTGCGGCGTCCTTGGCCTTGATGGCGGCGATGCGGGCGGAGTCCACGCGGCTCATTTGCCCCGCGCCGATACCGGCGGTGGCGCCGTCCTTCACATAGATGATGGCATTGGACTTCACATGCTTGCCGATGGTGAAGGCAAGCAGCATGTCGGTGATTTCCTGCTGGGTCGGCTGGCGCTTGGTGACGACCTTGAGTTCTTTGCGCGTGATGCGGCCATTGTCGCGGGTCTGCACCAGAAAGCCGCCCGCCACCGAACGATACGTCAGTGTCGGGGCGAGGGCATCGTGATGTCCCCCCGCCGTTAACAGGCGCAGATTCTTCTTGGCCGCCAGGATGCGCTTGGCATCGTCGTCGGCATCGGGGGCGATGATCACTTCGGTGAAGATCTTGGAGATTTCTTCCGCCGTGGCACCATCCAGTTTCTGGTTGAAGGCCAAGACGCCGCCAAAGGCCGAAACGCTGTCACAGGCCAGCGCCTTCAGATAGGCGTCCTTCAGGCTGGTGCCCAGCGCGACGCCGCAGGGATTGGCGTGCTTGATGATGGCGCAGGCGGGCGCGGCCTTGGGATCGAATTCCGCCACCAACTCGTAAGCGGCATCGGTGTCGTTGATGTTGTTGAAGCTCAGCTCCTTGCCCTGCACCTGAACGGCGGTGGCGACGCCGGGACGGTTTGAGCCGTCGACATAGAAAGCCGCTTCCTGATGCGGGTTTTCGCCATAGCGCAGGCCCTGGCGCAGCAGGCCACCCAGCGCGCGGCGGCGCGGCGGCTGTTTTTCGCCGTCCTTGGCCAGTTCGCTGGCAAACCAGGTCGAAACGGCTGCGTCATAGGCGGCGGTGCGGGCGAAGGCGCGCTGCGCCAGGGTGCGGCGCAGCGTCAGCGTGGTGCCGCCATTGTTGGCCGCCATCTCGTCCAGCACAGCTTTATAATCTTCGACATCCACCACCACCGTCACCCAGTCATGGTTCTTGGCCGCCGAGCGGGTCATGGCCGGGCCGCCGATATCGATATTCTCGATGGTGGTGTCGAAATCGGCGCCGCGCGCCACGGTGGCTTCGAAGGGATAGAGATTGCATACCAGTAGATCGATGCCGTCGATGCCATGTTCCTTCATCGCAGCGGCGTGATCGGCCTTGTCGCGCAACGACAAAAGCCCTCCATGCACCATCGGATGCAGCGTCTTTACCCGGCCGTCCATCATTTCGGGGAAGCTGGTGATCTCGGATACGTCGGCCACGGTCAGGCCTGCATCGCGCAGCGCCTTGGCAGTGCCGCCGGTGGAAATCAGCATCACGCCCTGCGCCGCCAGCCCTGAAGCGAAATCGAGCAGGCCGGTCTTGTCGGACACGGACAAAAGGGCGCGGGAAATCTTGCGGACGGTCATGCGCGGCACTCGCAAAAAAGGGGCCAAAAGACCCGCCGCTCTTATCGTTTCATGACCGAATAGAAAAGGGCCAGGACGGCGCTTGCACACAGCGACCAGCCCACGGGAACCTGATAAATATGGTGGTTCCAGGTGAAGGAGAAATCGCCCGGCAGCGGCTCGGGTTCGAACGCCATCACCAGCGGCGCCAGAAACGCCGCCCCCAGCACCAGAATCACCAGCATGACGGTGAGCTTACCCATGCGCGGACGGCATCAGGCTGATTCCCAGCCGGGCGAACAAAGCGCGGTCCTTGCCGGCGACCGGATTGGGCGTGGTCAGCAAGCGTTCGCCATAGAAAATGGAGTTGGCCCCGGCCAGGAAACACAGCGCCTGGGTCTCGTCGCTCATTTCCTCGCGGCCCGCCGACAGGCGCACAAAGGATTTTGGCATGGTGATGCGCGCCACCGCGATGGTGCGCACGAAATCCAGCGGGTCTAGCGGGGTGGACAAAGCCTGCGGCGTGCCTTCGATCTGCACCAGCGCGTTGATCGGCACGCTTTCGGGATGCGCGGGCAGCGTGGCCAGCGCATGGATCAGACCGATGCGGTCCTCGGCACTCTCGCCCATGCCGACAATGCCGCCGCAGCACACATTGATGCCGGCACCCCGCACATGATCCAGCGTGTCCAGCCGGTCCTGATAGGTGCGGGTGCTGATGATGTGGCGGTAATATTCCGGCGAGGTATCGAGATTGTGGTTGTAGTAATCCAGCCCCGCCTGTTTCAGGCGTGACGCCTGCGGCGCGGTCAGCATGCCCAGCGTGACGCAGGTTTCCATGCCCAGTGCGCGCACGCCTTCGACCATCTCGCAGACCTTGTCGAGATCCTTGTCCTTGGGATTGCGCCAGGCGGCGCCCATGCAGAAACGCGACGCGCCGGCCGCCTTGGCGGCGCGGGCATCGGCCAGCACGGCTTCGACTTCCATCAGCTTGGAGGCTTTCAGCCCGGTCTCGTTCTTGGCCGACTGGCTGCAATAGCCGCAATCTTCCGGGCAGCCGCCGGTCTTGATCGACAGCAGCGTCGAGGTCTGCACCTGGTTGGCATCGAAATGGGCGCGGTGCACGCTCTGGGCGCGGAACATGAGGTCCGCAAAGGGCTGGGCGAACAGGGCGGAGATTTCCTCGCGGGTCCAGTCGGAGCGCGGGGTGGTGTGCAGGTCGCGGATGGGTGCGTTCATGACCCCATTCTAGGGGCTCAAAGCCCCCCGTAAAAGGGTGGCGAAAGCGGCCGAAAACCGCTAAACCGCCCGGCCTGTGCCCCAGTGGTGGAATGGTAGACGCGGCAGACTCAAAATCTGTTGCCGCAAGGCGTGCTGGTTCAAGTCCGGCCTGGGGCACCACTCGCTTCGCTCGTGATGCCCCATGCCGGGTTGTTTGATTGTCCGTCCTCGCGCCTACGGCGTTGCGGGCGGACGGGGCCTGGGGCACTTAGTTTGAATGGCGATTGTTTCCCATCCGGCGATACCCTAGCCTTCTTGAAAAATCGGGGAGGTCTTCCATGCGCCGCATTGCTTTCACGCTCGCTTTTTCGCTTACCGCCACATCTGCTTTGGCGCAGCCTCTGCCGGCACAGGCCAGCTATCCGCCGGTGACGGGCGCCAAGGGCGTGGTCCAGACCCATGCGCTGTCGATGGAGCTGGCTGACCGAATCGCCCATGCCGCCATCGACCAGTGTCGCAAGATGGGCTACCGCACCACCATCGCCGTGCTGGATTCTTCGGGCGCGATGAAGGCGTTCCTGCGCGATGACGGCACGGGTCCGCACACCATCGGCTTGGCCCGCGACAAGGCCTATACCGCCATAACCCTGGCCAACCGTTTTGCCACATCCGGCACTTTCGCCACGGCGCGCAATTCGACGCTGGGTTCGCCCAAGACCAATATCGAAGGCGTGGTCGGCGTGGCCGGCGGCGTGCCGATCAAGTATCGCGGCGAAACCATCGGCGGCATCGGTTCGTCCGGCGCGGTGGGCGGCGACAAGGACGAAATCTGTTCGCAAGCCGGGATTGATGCCGTCGCCGACCAGCTCAAATAGTTTCACGGTCAGCGCCGCCCGCAGCGTGCCCGAAATGACGGCCACGGCGGCACTGTTCCGTGCCTATGCCAAAACGCTCGATATCGATCTGGCGCCGCAGGGTTTCGCCACGGAAGTTGCCGCGTTGCCGGGCATCTATGGTCCCCCGGCGGGCGAAATTATCCTGGCGAAGCGCGGCGATCATGTTCTGGGGTGCATCGCGCTCAAGCCGCTCGAGCCGCCGCGCATTGCCGAAATCAAGCGGCTGTATGTGCGCGAACAGGTGCGCGGCATCGGCGTCGGCAAGGCGCTGGTGGAAGCGGCAATCCAGACGGCGCGCGATCTGGGGTATGGCGAAATCAAGCTCGATACCCTGCCGCAGATGGCGGGCGCCATCGCGCTTTATAAGAAGAGCGGCTTTGCGCCCATCCCGCCCTATGGCAGCCATCCCTATCCGGGCCTGCTGTGCCTTGGCAAAGTCCTGACATGAAAAAAGCGGCGCCCGGTGAGGGGCGCCGCTTCTTCCTTCAGCCGCGAGGCCGTTAGCGGTTGCCAGCCATGATCAGGACGGCGATCAGGCCGGTGGCGGCGGCAGCGAGGACATAATTGTTGTCCACCTGGCGCCACTCATAACCGCGGGGCGGGCGCTGCAGCCTGTGCTGCCGATAGTCGATGCGCCGGCCGCGGTTCCAGTCATGCCGCTCGATGCGGCCACCCTTGCGCCAGCCCCGATGACCATAATTGTCATGGCCGCGATTGTTGAAGCTGGGGCCACGGCGGTCATCGCGACGGTCGTTCTGACGCTCGTAGCGATTGTTGTTGTTCCAGCCCTGGGCGAAGGCTTCGCTCATGGGGGCCGCCAGCATCAGGACGGCGGCGGCAGTGGCGAGAAACTTTTTCATTGGGGTACCTTTCTGTTCGTACCGTTTACGAGCACGAAGATAGGTTTTCCCCCGTGAACCCAGCCTGAATGGGACCGGCAGGAAGCGGTCAGGCTTGTCTTAAAGTGTGTCGGAGACGCGAATTAAGGCCCGGAAACGCTGGGTTTTAGGCTGCGGTCCATCCCCCGTCTATGGATATAATGCTGCCGGTGATCGAGCGCGCCATGTCGCCCGCCAGATAGACCGCCAGCGCCGCGACTTCATCGACCGTCACGAACTGCTTGGTGGGCTGGGCGTGCAGCAGCACATCGTTGATCACCTGTTCGCGCGTCAGGCCGCGTGCCGCCATGGTGTCGGGAATCTGGCGCTCCACCAGCGGGGTCCAGACATAGCCGGGGCATATGGCGTTGGCGGTGATGCCGGAGGTGGCGGTTTCCAGCGCCACGCTTTTGGTGAAGCCGGCGATGCCGTGTTTGGCGGCGACATAGGCCGACTTGAAAGGCGAGGCGATCAGCGCATGCGCCGATGCGGTGTTGATGATGCGGCCCCACTTCTTTGCTTTCATGCCGGGGATGGCAGCCTTGGTGGCATAAAAAGCAGAAGACAGGTTGATGGCGACGATCTGTTCCCATTTCTCGGCCGGAAATTCCTCAACCGGTGACACGAACTGGATGCCGGCATTGTTGACCAGAATGTCGACGCTGCCCAGCTTGGCGATGGCCTCCTGCACCATGGCCTCGGTCTGATCGCCCTTGCTCATGTCGGCGCCGGAATAAATCGCCTTGACGCCGAATTCGGTTTCGATGCCGCTGCGCTCTTTCTCGATTGCGTCCTTGTCGCCAAAACCGTTGATGCAGATATCGGCGCCTCCCCTGGCATAGGCGCGGGCGATGGCCAGGCCGATTCCGGACGTCGAACCGGTGACGAGGGCGACTTTGCCTTTGAACATGGACGATCTTTCCGTGAAATCCGGGCAAAGCTTACAGCAAGGCGCGGGGGCGTGAATGCGGCCTCATGTAGCGAAGTCGCGGGCGCAAAAACGGGCGAAACCGGCTATGATTCGACCGTGGACCACAATCCCATCCATTCTGCGGGGCATCCGGCGGGCCACCGCTACGATCCCATTCCGCGTCCCGAGGGCTGCGGGCGCATCGCGCTGGTGCTGCAGGGCGGCGGCGCGCTGGGCGCCTATCAGTCGGGCGTGTATCAGGCGCTGCACGAAGCGGGACTGGAACCGGACTGGGTGTCGGGCGTCTCGATCGGCGCGATCAACGCGGCGCTGATTGCCGGCAACCTGCCGGAACGGCGACTGGCGGCCGTCTGCGAATTTTGGGACCGCATCACCGACCGCACCATCTGGCCCTACACGCCTGATGGCGACATTTTCCGCCAGACGCGCAACACCGTGTCGGCCATGACCACGGCGCTGTTCGGCCAGCCCGGCTTTTTCAAACCCCATCAGACGAACCCGTGGTATCTGCCCGCCGGCAACAAGAACGCCACGAGCTTTTACGACAACGGCCTGCTGCGCCAGACGCTGGAAGAGCTTGTCGATTTCAACATCCTCAATTCCGGACCGGTCCATTTCGCGGTGGGCGCGGTGAATGTGGTGACCGGAAATTTCCATTTCTTCGACAATCGCAAGGAAGAAATCCGCGCCGAGCATATCCTGGCCAGCGGCGCGCTGCCGCCCGCTTTCCCCATGGTGCAGATCGGCACGGATTATTTCTGGGATGGCGGCATCGTTTCCAACACGCCGCTGGCACATCTGCTGGCGCAGGATGATGACCTCAACAGCCTGGTGTTCCAGGTGGATCTGTTCAGCGCGCGCGGCGCCCTGCCGCGCACCATGACCGATGTGCTGGGCCGCCATAAGGACATTCTCTATTCCTCGCGCACCCGCCAGGTGACGGACAACTTTGCCCGTCTGCAACGCTGGAAGAACCGCTGTTATGACGCGCTGATGAAGGTGCCGGAGGGTGATCTGACCGACGAGGATCGCGTCTTGCGCGACAAGCTGGCCGTGCTGCCGCGCGCCACGATCCTGCAGATGATCTATCAGCAGAAATCCTATGAAGGGAACGCGCGCGATTACGAGTTCTCGCCCGACTCCATGCACGAGCATTGGAAGAATGGCCATGAGGACACGGTGCGCTCGCTCAAGCGCAAGGACTGGCTGGCGATGCCGCCCAAGCATGTGGGCGTCGTGACCCATGACGTGCATCGCGACAATGAAGGGCGCTGACGCCGCCGACATTGCCGGGCGGCTGGAACGGCTTCCTCCCACCCGCGGTTTCTGGCGGCGTATCACCTTCCTGTCGCTGGGCGGATTTTTCGAATTCTACGACCTGTTCCTGGCCGCCTATGTCGCACCGGGACTGGTGCGCAGCGGCATCTATACCAGCACGACCTCGGACTTTTTCGGCAATACCGGCATTGCCGGGTTCGTCGCCTCGTTCTTTCTGGGGCTGTTCGTCGGCACATTTCTTTTCAGTTACATCGCCGACCGGCTGGGACGCCGCACCATCTTCACCGTTTCGCTGCTGTGGTATGCGGGGGCATCGGTCATCATGGCGTTCCAGCAGGATGCGTTCAGCCTGAACCTGTGGCGGTTTATCTGCGGCATCGGCATCGGTGTGGAGCTGGTCACCATCGACACCTATATCGCCGAGCTTTCGCCGCCTAAGACGCGTGGTCGCGCCTTTGCCTATTCCAATATCATCCAGTTCTCCGCCATTCCGGTGGTGGCGTTGCTGGGCTGGCTGCTGGTGCCGCACACCTTCCTCGGGATCGACGGCTGGCGGCTGGTAATCGTCGCCGGATCGGTCGGCGCGCTGCTGGCCTTTTTCGTGCGGCGCAACCTGCCGGAGAGTCCGCGCTGGCTGGCCAGTCATGGCCGGGCGCAGGAGGCTGAAACCATCGTGGAATCCTGGGAGGTCGAGGCGCGGCTGGAAGGCGCCGAGCTGGCCGAGCCGGTCCCGCATGAAGTGAACCAGGGCAGGGGCCGCTTTGGCGAAATCTGGCAGGGCGTCTATCGCGGCCGCACCGTGATGCTGATCGCTTTCAATCTTTTCCGCGCCGCAGGCTATTACGGCTTCGCAAGCTGGATGCCGACCTTGTTGATCGCCAGCGGCGTGGAAGTAACCAAAAGCCTGGGCTACACCTTCATCATCGCCATTGCCGCGCCCTTCGGGCCGCTGCTGGGCCTGCTGTTCAGTGACCGGGTTGAGCGCAAGTGGATCATTGCCGGTTCCGCATTGGCCATCGTTGCGGTGGGGTTGGCCTTCACCCAGGCCGGCAGCATGCTGGCGATCGTGGCCTGCGGCGTGGCGATGACCTTATGCAACAATATCCTGTCCTTCGCCTATCACGGCTATCAGCCGGAACTGTTTCCCACCCGCATCCGCGCCCGCGCTGTGGGCTTCGTCTATTCCTTTTCGCGGATCTCGACCACCTTCAGCGCCTTCGTCATCGCTTTCCTTCTGCGCGAGTTTGGCGCGCCGGGCGTGTTCGTCTTCATCGCCGGCTGCATGGCGATGGTGGCGCTGGTGATCGGAATTTTCGGGCCGAAAACGCATGGCCTGGCGCTAGAGAAAATATCGCGATGAACTACCGCCACGGCTATCACGCCGGGAATTTTGCCGACGTCGTCAAGCATCTGGCGCTGGTCGCGATCCTGCAGCATCTGAAAAAGAAAGACACGGCATTTGCGGTGGTGGACAGCCATGCTGGGCGCGGCGTCTATGACCTGACCGGGGAGGAAGCGGCAAAGACAGGTGAGGCCCGCGGCGGCTTGGCGCGATTGATAAACCTGCCGGACGAAATGCCGCCGGCGCTGGCTGCGTATCTGGGTCTGGTCAAAGAGGGCGGGCCGTCACGCTATCCTGGCTCGCCGCTGCTGGCGGCGCAGTTGCTGCGTCCGCAGGACCGCCTGACGGCGATCGAAAAGCATCCTGAGGAATTCGCCGCGCTGAAAGACGTGTTGGCGTCATATGCCAATGTGCAGGCCGAACAGGGCGATGGCTATGTCCGCGCCGTGAAGCTGTTGCCGCCGCCGTCGCGCCGCGGGCTTGTGGTAATGGACCCGCCGTTCGAGGCGACGGATGAGTTTGAAAGCCTGGCGCGGGCCATCAGCGGCGCAGTGCGCAAATTCGCGACCGGTATTTTCCTGATCTGGTATCCGGTCAAATCCCAGTCCGCGACCGATGCCTTTCTCGGCGAAGTTCTCGCGGCGGGGGTTCAAAAAGCCTTGACGGTGGACACCCAGATTTCGGCCCCCGAAGGCAAGCTCGACCGGGCCGGGCTGCTGGTGATCAATCCGCCTTACGGCTTCGACGCCGAAATGTTCGCCGCGGCCCAGATTATCGCCGCGCCGCTGGGGGCCGATATTGGCGTCAAATGGCGCGCCGGCGGCCCCTAAGCATTTGAAATCACGGGCAGGAAAACACCTTGCCTTGCCGTCTCGCCTTCTTTATCACCGCCGGCGGACAGGTGGTCGAGTGGTCGATGGCACCGCACTCGAAATGCGGCATACCTGCAAGGGTATCGTGGGTTCGAATCCCACCCTGTCCGCCATGAAAATCAATAAGTATATGATATTTATTGATATTAATCGAGCATCTCGATTTATCCCACAAACCATCCCACAAATCTAAATTCGCCGCACGTCGCCTTGTCGGAGATCCCCCACCCCCCTTCGTCTTCGACGGGGTGGGGTCCACATCCACATAGACCCGCCATGTAAATGGGCCTGAATTTTAGGCTCGCCCCCCGCTGGCTATTAAATACACTGAAATATGTGTATATATTAGGCGAGCTTGAAAACAGGACGTAGCAAGATGAACCGAACTGGAGCAGGGGGCTTCATGAAGGGCCAGTCCGGCAATCCCGGCGGTCGGCCACGCGAGATTGGCGAGATCAAAGACCTAGCCCGCGCTCACACAGCGGACGCCATCGAAGCCCTGCGCGGCATAGCCGTCGACCTGACAGCACCGGCATCTGCTCGCGTTGCCGCCAGCGAGGCTTTGCTCAATCGCGCGTGGGGCAGGCCCAGCCTGGCGATCTCAGCCGAAGGCGAGAGCGAGCCGCTCGAGCTGATTGTTTCTTGGCGCGGGGCGTGAGGCGGCGCTATCTAAAAGCTACGGCGCTAAAGCCGTAAGCGCATCAAGGGAAGATCATCTTGATAATCTTAGGAATTATCGGCGGGATGTACCGACTAGCGGGTCCGTCACCAGACCTGATGCTCTTTCCTGCCAGTCCCATTAGGTGGGAAATTCTGCCGCCGAACAGCAGAAACACAACAACGCCAAAAATCAAGAGATGCCAGTAGCTGAGGCCAAACATGAAATGCTCTTTCGTGGTGGGCTGGGCTACGTCTTAGCCCTACCGCCTAAACCCGCGCCCGACCCACAAGCCAATGTAGCCCAGCGCGCGTAAACAACGACGCCGACCCACAGCACAGCCGCCACAGCCCACAGCCGCAGCAGTCCGCGCCTCCAGTTCATGGTGCTTAGTGGCATCGCCATCGCCGCCTAATCCGCCCAAACCCTAGCCTAGATCAGCCCGTCGAGCCATCCAGCCGGGCTGCACAGGGCGGGTTGAAAGGGCTATGCTGGGGAATATGGGGGCTGTGGGATGACACTCGGCACTGGGATATTCGCTTCAACAGTCTTGGTGCTGCTTGCCATCGCGATATGGCAGATCACCGCTCGACATAAATGGAAGCTCACAGGGAAGATCGCAGCAGGGTTTGTAGCTGTGTGCGCGGCTATTGGTGGCGGCTACTATGGTTGGAATTATGTCCATAATTTACCCCCGCCCCCGGAACCACTTCACGTCGTGACAGAATTGGGTGGCGTGAAACTTGGCATGTCACCAACAGATGTGACGCTCGCGCTGGGGAAGCCCGATACGGCAGATGAGCTAACAATCGATGGTGCAAAAACTAGGATTAATTATACATATGAAAGTCCTGAGTTAAGCATAGCATTCGATGGACCGAATAAATATGCAACGAAGGCAGCAATTATCTGTACTGCTGAACCATCTGTGAAACTGCTTGGCTTCGACAATTTTAGTAATGAAAAACTCATACTTAAAAGACTTGGGGAGCCAGATTTTACGAGCATTGATAGTGACGGGCTTTGGAAAGCTATTTCCTATACAAAATGGAAAGCGGTGTTCCATTTGACAAAAGGGTTTGTCGCTAACAAATGCATACTGCAGTCTGGTTTTTGGGCTTATAAGAATGAACTCTTATCACCTGAAGCGCAAAAAGCTGCTGACCAGAAAGCCGCTGCCGAGGCAAAGCGCATTGCAGAAGCCCAAAGTACCGCTACCCAAAGTACCGCCCAACGTGGCTCATGGAAAAATGACCCTATCGTAGCCAATGCGGATCCTTGCGCTCCTGATTTGTCTAGGAGAGAGCGCCTCCGCCGTCTCGCCGCTTTTGGTGTCGTTCAGCAGACTGGCTCTGGTAGTTATACAGCCGCTGGGCGCACTGTAGAATTCCTTTATGGCGGTGAGTTGAGACGTTGTTTTTCGTTTTAGTTTTTACCTGAGAAACTTCAACGCAGATTTCGCAAAAGCGCACTATCTCAAGCGATTGCCCGCGATGCTTTAGCTTCTCTTATGACACCGCTGCAAATCGCAGAGGCTCAAACGATAGCTCGGAAGTGTCAGGCGTCGAACTTCAAGCAGTGTGATTAGGAGGAAGCCGCCATGAGCCGCAAGCGCACTGCACTAATGATCTCAGCCGTTTTCACCGGTATCGGGCTGCTCCATTTTGCAAGGATTTACTATGACTGGTCGGCCATCATCGGCGGCTGGACGGTCCCTATGTGGTTAAGCTGGATCGCAGTGATGGCATGTGGCGCATTAAGCTATTTCGCGCTGAGGCTTCGGCAGGGTAAGTAAATCTGTTTTTGAACAGATTCAGGTGACCAACATCTCTCAAACTCAGGTGGCAATTATCGGCGGCGGCCTCGCCGGGCTTCACGCTGCCTATCTGCTGCATCGCGCAGGTGTTTCGTTTCAACTGTTTGAGGCGCGTGATCGGCTCGGTGGGCGCATTCTAACAGTAGATGAAGCAGGGTGCGCCGACCGGGTTGGTTTTGATCTCGGCCCTTCATGGTTCTGGCCCGACATGCAACCCGCCCTTGGGAATCTCATAGACGAACTCTGCCTTGAAACCTTTGCACAACACACTGACGGCGACATGCTCTACGAAGGCAGTCTCCGCGAACGCCCCCATCGCATGCGCGGCATGGGGCAGGAAATGCGCTCCATGCGACTGACCGGCGGCTGTGTCTCGTTGATTCACGCGCTGGCAAAAAACCTCCCGAATGACGTGCTGCACCTTGGTACCGCAGTGACCGATTTGCGCTTGATAGAAGCCGGGATAGAACTGACGAGTGAGCGTCCCGACAGGCCACCGCAACGGGATAGTTTCAGGCATGTGATTGCTGCTCTACCGCCGCGCCTTCTTGCAGCGGCCATCAGGTTCGACCCTGCGCCAGCAGCAGCTTCGCTCAATTTTTGGCAATCCACCCCGACTTGGATGGCCCCCAACGCCAAATTTGTCGCTCTCTATGACCGCTACTTCTGGCGGAAGGCGGGCCTGTCCGGGGCCGCGCAGAGCATGGTTGGACCGCTTGGAGAAATCCATGATGCGACCACGGCCCAAGGGCAGGCTGCGCTGTTCGGCTTCGTCGGAATCTCCGCTGCACAGCGGGCAAGCGTTGGGGAGCAGCCCCTCATCCGCGCCGCGATCCAGCAATTGACGCGCTTGTTTGGCCCAGAGGCCGCTCTACCCCGCGCCACGTTTCTGAAAGATTGGACCGCAGATGAGCGGACCTCAACACCTGCAGACAGGTCTGCTTCCGGCCACCCGTCATCCGTTAGGGGGGGCTGGGTTAGCGGGCCATGGGCAGAGCGATTGGTATTGGCTGGAAGTGAAACAAGCGCAACCGAGCCGGGCTATCTGGCGGGCGCTATAGAAGCGTCAAGGCAAGCTGCCGTAGCTTCCCAACTATCTCTTCAGCACTATGCCGTTTCCTAGCCATTCCTCTTCTCCTCCGTGGTCAAAACCATACTTCAGGTCGGACCACTTCAAAGGGGGCAGGCCAAAGCGACATGCTGGCTAGCGTCCGGCTACCGGATGTGAGGCAGGCGCAGGCAATTCGGCCTTAGCTCATCGAACACTCCCAATGTCCGCTTTTGGCGCAAAGCAGACATGGGGATGATTGGTGCGAATGACCGGGTCTGACCCAAAGCGGACATTCGTCTGTTGGAAGGGTTTGACCCGCTCCGGACCCGCGAAGGACCTGACGATCTATTGATCGAACGGCGTCATGAACGCCACCTCGTCACAGACAATTCCATCCCCATCATTGGGGGTCTGGCAAGGCGAAGACGTAGAGCGCTTGTCCATTGTTGGGCCGGTTGACCTCCGTCAGCATCGTGATGGGCATATTCTGCGGACTACCTCCGCCGAGGCCTGTGGTGACGGCGAGGTACTGCTTGCCGTTGATGCTGTAGCTGACCGGATATCCCTGGACCGTTGTGCCCAGGCGCGTCTGCCAAAGCAGTTTTCCAGTCCTCACGTCAAAGGCCTTGAAGCGGCGGTCGTAGTCTCCCACGAAGGCAACGCCGCCGTCAGTCGAAAGCACCGCCGACAAGAATGGCGCCCGCTGCTGGTAGGACCAGACCTCTCGCATCGTCCGGGGGGCATAGGCGGCCAGCTTTCCCAGGTTGCCATCCGTCCCTGGCATTTCGTAGACCTTCATGGTGGCCGCGACGCCGCCATTGCCTTCCTGCTTCTCTATCTCTCGGCCCATAAGCTCGGCGCAACTTTGGCTGAGCGGAATGATCAGCAACTGGGTCGGCGCGTTGAAGCTCATCGCCTGCCAATTCTTGCCGCCCTCCTGGCTCGGGCAGTGGTTGATCCACTGGTTGGTCTTTTGGTTGATAATGTCGTCGCGATAGGTGGGAAAGCCCGTGATGGGATCGATTTTGGTGAAGACATTCTGAAGCACGGTCTCCTTGTAGCCGAGAAACTTCCCGGTCACTCGGTCGAGCTTCCAAAGGATCCCGACCTTGCCCATCGTGAACAGGTTTTTCTGGCCGTCGAGATCAATCAGGACGCGCTCGAATACCTCATCCAGGTCCAGCGATTCCCCTGGCGCATGCGAGTGATGCCACTTGAGTTCGCCCGTGTCGGGGTTTAGCGCCACCGTCGCGCTGGTGTAAAGCGCTGCTCCGTCAGCGGTCCCGCGACTGGCGCGCAGCCAGGGCTTTGCCTGGGCGATACCCCAGTAGGTCAGGTTCAGCGCCGGGTCATAGGAGCCGGCGATCCAGGTTTCGCCCCCCGCGCGGAACATGTTGGGGATGTTGTTCCAGGTGTCACCGCCTGGGGTGCCGGCCCGGGCGGTGGTGTAGAACTTCCAGAGCTGCTTGCCGGTGGCGGCGTCATAGCCGCTAATGTAGCAGCCTGTGGGCGCGAAGCGGCTGCAGCCCGTCAGTCCGGCGACGACCTTGCCGTTCATTACCATGATGGCGCCGGCGTTGCCGTAGCCTTTGCCCCGCTCGCCGACATCGGCGTCCCAGACGACTTTGCCGGTGCGGGTGTCCAGTGCATAGAGGCGGGCGTCGGTGGTGCCGACAAAGACCTTGTCCTTGTAAAGGGAAAGGCTGCGGGTGCCCGAGTAAAGCGACGTGGCCACTGGTCCGATACGGTTTTCCCAGATCAGATCTCCGGTACGTCCGTCCAGGGCCTGGATGGTGTTGCTCGTGTTGGACAGGAAGATGATCCCGTCATGGACTATCGGAGTGACCTGACTGGCGCCGCCCTCGTTCATCGCCCAGACCCACTGCAGCTTCAGGTCCTTCACGTTTTGGGGCGTGATCTGCTTGAGAGGGCTGGAGCTCCAGCCCTCGTAGTTGCGCCGTGCCATCAGCCAGTCACCCGGCGGCGGGTTTCGCAGCATTTCGTCCGTGACTGGACGATAGCTTTTCAGGGTCCCCGATACGGTGAGGCCACTGGTCGCCAGCGGCGGGGTGCTATTGGAGAGAAACCCACTGATGCCATCACGCGGCCGCGAAGCGGCGGCTGACACCACGGGGGTCGCCGGCGCCTGGGCGAGCGTCACCGGGCGGCGTCCGGTGGTGACCGTTCCGATGCGGGTGGCGGAGGTCGGGTCCAATGGCTGCGCGCCGGATGGCGCCCCATTGGCTTGAAGTATGTATGCCACCAACTGCGCATAAGCCTCGTTGCTGAGGCTGCGTGGCGCGCCTCGGGGCATGGTGCCGTGGGTGAGGGTGTAGATGTCGGCGATGGAGCGGTCGCGCCAGGTCCTCATGAAGCTGCTGCCGACCAACGGCAAGGCTTCGTTCTGGCCAGCGAGGTCGGGCTGATGACAGCCCGAGCAGTTCTGTCGATAGATCTCGGCCCCGGCCGCGGCCTGTGCCTCTGTGTATTGCCCGTGAACAACGTCGTTGGCCATGGCCCCCATCGCCAGCAGGCTGACGGCGATGCAAGCTCCGGCCAGGAGAGATCGTTTCGTTACCCGCAGTATCATAACACCCCCCGATACTTTGTTTTTTATCGATCAGCAGGAGTGGAAACCGGCAGCAGCCATCCCCACAAATGCCCGTCGGGTGCGCCTTCGCTCTGCAACTGGACGTACATCCGGCCGCTGCGCAGTGCTGCTGCCTGGTTTTTGCTGAGCCGCACCGAGCCATTGATCGCGCCCTGCCGACTGCCTGACACTGCCAGTTTGAAGGCTAGCTGTCCGCGCGCGCCGACTGCGATTCCCTGGTGCAGATTCGCGCTCATCACCGCCGACGGCAGCCCCTCGAACACACCGCTCAATGTCAGTGTGTCATTGGTGAGCACCGCCGTGGCATGGCCAACGCCCGCGACGGAATCGCGCGTCAGCAGGTCCATGGCGATGGGCGACAGTCGCGTCTGAAAGTGCTCCTCGCGCGGCGCGGCGAAAGCCAGGGCGATAAGAGTGCTGAGACCGGCCACGGCGCTGAGAGAGATGCTAAAAATTCGCATGGGCACTCCTAGCCCGGCCAGATCGGGCTCCGTCATCGACGCGCTTCATAATGGCTCGGACGAGATCAACTGGACCTATAGACGGATTCTAGAGCTTGGGCCAGTCGTCGCGGAACACACAGCAAGACAAGGCGCGCCATCCATGAGGGGGGCCAGAAGCTGGCGCAATGAATGTCCGCATCTGACCCAAAGCGGACATTGCCGCAGCCCGTTATCGGGGTCTGGCGGAGCCGGAGGGATTGCTCGGAACATGCTCCGGCTTCTACGAACGCTGGGTTTTCCAATCCTCAATACATCATTGCATCGCTCTTAGATCGGGACCGTAAGTCCAAAAACGGCCTCCGGAGAAAAACCTCCATGATCGGCCTAAAACCACCCGTTTTGCTGCCAGAGACTGACGCAGAATAGGTTTTGTGGCCGACAAGGCTTTGAAAATACGCAGCTATTTCTGGGATCTGGAGAATGCCACTTGGAGAGCAAACTGGGTGGCTGGGGGACTAGGATTCGAACCTAGACAACCAGAGTCAGAGTCTGGGGTCCTACCGTTAGACGATCCCCCAACGGGGCGAGGCCCTTCGGGACCGCCCGTTTAGACCAGCCCGCCCGCCCTTTCAAGGACGAAAGGGGCCGCAAAGGGGCCGGGGCAAAGGGCTGTTAATCCTCCTGAATCCGGCTGTGCTTGCGGGTGTCGGGCATGGTCAGCACCACCAGGAACCCGAAGGCCATGATCGCCGAGGCATAGATATAGAAGCCGTGTTCCAGGCCGATCGACTTGAACCACAGCGCCACATATTCCGCCGTGCCGCCGAAGGTGGCGTTGGCCAGCGCGTAGGGAAGCGCCACGCCCAGGGTGCGGACATAGGAGGGGTACAGCTCCGCCTTCACCACCGCATTGATGGCGGTATAGCCGCCCTGCACGATCATGGCGCCAATCAGGATGAAGAAGATCATCAGCATCGACCCGCCCTGCGCCACCGTGGTCATCACCGGATAGGTGATCAGCGTGCCGCCGCCGAATGCCATCAGCAGCATGGGCTTGCGGCCCACCTTGTCCGAAATCCAGCCGATCAGGGGCTGGATCAGCATGAAGCAGAACAGCGTCGCCGCCGAAAGTTCGGTGGCCTGGTCGCGGGTGAATCCGGCCGTGTTGGCCAGGAATTTCTGCATATAGGTCGTGTAGATATAGAACGTCAGCGAACCGCCGGCGGTGAGGCCCAGCACGGTCAGGGTTTCGCGGGGGAAGCGCTTGAACAGCATCTTGGTGCTGCCCAGTTCCTCGCCCGACGCCTGGGCCTTTTCGAAGGATTCGGTTTCTTCCATCCAGCGCCGCAGCCAGAAGGCCACCACCGCCAGCACCGCGCCGATCACGAAGGGCACGCGCCAGCCCCAGTCCATCATCGCTTCTTCGCCGATGGTGTACCGCAGGCCGATCAGAACCGAGAGTGCGATCAACTGCCCCGCGATCAGCGTGACATAGTTGAAGCTGGACCAGAAGCCGCGATAGGCCTTGCCCGCCATTTCGCTCATATAGGTCGCGCTGGCGCCATATTCGCCGCCCAGCGCCAGGCCCTGCAGGATGCGCGCGATGAACAGGATGGCGGGCGCGAACACGCCGATCACCGCCGCGCCGGGCGTGAAGGCGATGATCAGCGAGCCCAGGCACATCAGCGCGACGGAAATCACCATCGCATTCTTGCGACCATAGCGGTCCGAATAGCGGCCCATCATCCATGCGCCAACGGGGCGAGCGAAGAAGCCCACCGCGAACACGCCGGCGGTCTGCAGAAGCTGGGCAGTCTGGTCGCCCTTGGGAAAGAAGACCGGCGCGAAATAGAGGGCGGCGGCCGAATAGGCATACCAGTCATACCATTCGACCAGATTGCCGATGGAACCGGTGGTAATGGCGCGCACGCGCTCCCGGACATTCTTTGGTGCTGGCACGCTATTCCCCCAAACGCTCTTGTGTTGGGCGCAACAGTGGTGGGGCGGGGAAGGGGGCACAACCCCTTTTTTTCGGGGGCGCGGCAGACGGGCGCACCCACATCCCAAACCCGTGCTACCCTATGCGCATGGATGCTGCTTCGCGGCCGCAAACGGGGCAAAAATTGCACGGAAACCGGCAGAAATCAGAGGATGCCGGCGTCCGAACCGCTGCGCCCGCGCCCTTGCTGGCGGTGCTGGACCTGGGAACCAACAATTGCCGGCTGCTGATCGCCAGCCCGTCCAAGGGCGGCTTTCGGGTCACGGATTCCTTTTCGCGCATCGTGCGGCTGGGCGAGGGGGTGGGACAGACAGGCCTTCTGTCCGAGGCCGCGTTGGACCGCACCATTGCCGCCCTGAAAATCTGCGCTGACCGCATCGCCAAGCATGACGTGCGCCATGTGCGGGTGATCGCCACCCAGGCCGCAAGGCTGGCCAGGAATGCCGATGTGCTGGTGTCGCGCGCCAAAAGCGAAGCGGGGCTCGATCTCAAGGTGATTTCAGCGGAAGAGGAAGCGGGCCTGGCGGCCAGCGGCTGCGCCCCCTTGATCGGCCGCAAGTATAAAGGCGCGCTGGTGTTCGATATCGGCGGCGGCTCCACCGAAATCATCTGGCTGGCCAAGTCGCCGGAAGGCCCCAAGGCGCGGCTGACCGCATCGGTGCCGGTGGGCGTGGTGAGCCTGGCGGAAGAATATGGCCCGGCATCCAGCACGCGCGAAGGGTATGAGCGCATGCGCGAAGACCTGATCCAGCGCTTTGCGCCCTATGCCAAGGAAATGGGTGGGGGCTTCGACAGCCGCAAGAACCACCTGCTGGGCACGTCCGGCACGGTCACCACCCTGGCCGCCATCGCGCTGAAACTGCCGCGCTACAACCGCACGCGGGTGGACGGAAGCTGGCACGAAACCCGACACATGCTGAATGTGGTGCAGCGGCTGGCCGACATGGATGTGACCGCGCTGGCGGGCATCGGCAGCATCGGCACTGAACGCGCCGACCTGATGCTGCCCGGCTGCGCGATTTTTTCCGCCATCTGTTCCCTGTGGCCCTCGCCGGTGCTACGCGTCGCCGACCGGGGCCTGCGCGAAGGCATGCTGCGACAGTTGAGCCAGGAATTGTCATGAATACGGGTGATGCATCGGGGCGCGGGCGCGTGCCGGTGAAAGTGAAGAAGGATCGCGGACGCACATCGTCCTCGCGCAAATGGCTTGAGCGACAGCTCAACGATCCCTATGTCGCCGCCGCCAAGTCCAAGGGTTATCGCAGCCGCGCGGCCTTCAAGCTGGTCGAGCTGGACGAGAAATTCCGTTTCCTGAAAAAAGGCGCCAAGGTGCTGGACCTGGGCGCGGCGCCCGGCGGCTGGAGCCAGGTGGCCATTGCCAAGGGCGCGTCCGTCGTCGCCGCCGACGTGCTCGCGATCGAGGAAATTCCCGGCGTCACATTCTTCCAGGCCGACCTGACCGATGCCGATGTGCCCGCGATGCTGAAAGACGCGCTGGGCGGACCCGCCGACGTGGTGCTGACCGATATGGCGGCGCCCACCACCGGCCACCGCGCCACCGATCATATCCGCACCATCGCGCTGGTGGAGATCGCGCTGGAGGTTGCCGAGGATGTGCTCAAACCCGGTGGCGCGTTCGTCGGCAAGGTGTTCCAGGGCGGCTCGTCGAACGAACTGCTGGCGCGGCTGAAGAAAAGCTTCCGCGAGGTGAAACATGTCAAGCCGCCTGCCTCACGCGCGGAGTCGGTCGAGCTCTATGTTGTGGCGCTTGGCTTCAAGGCAGCCAAAAGCTCCGGCGCGTAAACGCCGGAGCTTTCTGGTAACGATAGAGGTCGTCGATTAACGCGTGTGCTTCAGGCTGATAGAGCCGATGCCCGCTGCCACGTTCAGGCCGGTCGAACCCGACACGCTGAGCGGCTGCAGGGCGATGGACTTGTCCAGGCCGCCGACCAGCGCGTTGGCGCCCAGGCCGACAGCAACAGTGGCCTGCGCGCTGGCACCGACATATTCGCCTTCGATGGCGCCTGGGCGCACGTCAGAGGTCGGCGCGAACACCGCCCAGATCAGCTTGCCCTTGTTGGTGTAGCCGATATCGACGCCCCACTTGGAGATCGAACCGGAATAATGCTCCACATTGGCCTTGCTGGGCTGATAGGTGCAGCGCAGATCCTTGGTCGAACCGAACACAAAGCCGGCGCCGGCGGCGACGTCACAGGTCAGGGTGCCGATCTTGATGCCGGCGGGGGCGGCATTGGCGGCGTTGGCGATAGCCAGGCCGGTCACGGCAACAGCGGCACCGAGCATCAAACGAAAAGTCTTCATGATAATCTCCTGGGGAATGGGGCGGACTCGGCTTAATTGCCGGTCGTTGATGCGAGAACGTTCTGACCTGCCACCGGTTCCATCACCCCCCCCCGCCGGGGTGGGAAGGAAATGTTGATATTACAGGGATTTAAGCGCTCAGGTTCCGCGCCCCTTGCGCGGGCGGCACAGCGCTGATACAGGCTCGGCGCTCCAAAGGGAGCGCCTCTCATATGACCAGCTCGACCATCCGCGAAGCCCTCACCTTCGACGATGTCCTGCTGGTGCCCGGCGCCTCCGAAGTGCTTCCCGGCCAGGTCGATACCCGCACCCGTCTGACCAAGACGGTCGAGCTGGGTATTCCGCTGGTCAGCGCCGCGATGGACACCGTCACCGAAGCCGGCCTCGCGATTGCCATGGCCCAGGCCGGCGGCATGGGCGTGATTCACAAGAACCTGGGCATCGAAGAACAAGCCGAGCATGTGCGCCGCGTGAAGCGGTTCGAAAGCGGCATGGTGGTCAATCCCGTCACCATCACGCCCGACGCAACGCTGGCCGATGCGCTGGCGCTGATGGAGCGTCATCGCATTTCGGGCGTGCCGGTGATCGAAAGCGTCGACGCCAAGGGCGCCGGCAAGCTGGTGGGCATTCTCACCAACCGCGACGTGCGCTTCGCCGCCGATCCGCGCCAGCGCGTCGCCGAGCTGATGACGAAAGACAAGCTGATCACGGTGCGCGAAGGCGTGAAGCCGGACGAAGCCAAGCGATTGCTGCACCAGCATCGCATCGAAAAGATCATTGTGGTGGACGACGCCTATCGCTGCGTCGGGCTGATCACAGTCAAGGACATCGAGAAGGCGCAGAAGTATCCCAACTCCTGCAAGGACGAGCGCGGCCGGTTGCGCGTCGCCGCAGCCACCGGCGTGGGCGAAGACGGTTATGCGCGCGCCATGGCGCTGATCGAGGCGGAATGCGACGTGATCGTGGTCGATACCGCACATGGCCATTCCAAGGGCGTGATCGAAGCGATCCGCCGCATCAAGAAGCAGTCCAACCATATCCAGGTCGCGGGCGGCAACATCGCCACCGCCGACGCCGCCAAGGCGCTGATCGACGCGGGTGCCGATGCGGTGAAGGTCGGCATCGGTCCCGGCTCGATCTGCACCACCCGCATCGTGGCGGGCGTGGGCGTGCCCCAGCTCACCGCGATCATGGACGCGGTCAGCATCGCGCGCGATGCGGGCGTGCCGGTGATCGGCGATGGCGGCATCAAATATTCCGGCGACCTGGCCAAGGCTTTGGCGGCGGGCGCCAGCGTGGCCATGGTCGGATCGCTGCTGGCGGGCACCGAAGAATCGCCGGGCGAGGTGTTCCTCTATCAGGGCCGTTCCTACAAGGGCTATCGCGGCATGGGCAGCGTTGGCGCCATGGCGCGCGGAAGTGCCGACCGTTACTTCCAGGCTGAAGTCAGCGATGCGCTGAAGCTGGTGCCCGAAGGCGTAGAAGGCCAGGTGGCGTACAAGGGTCCGGTGGGCAACGTGGTACATCAGATCATCGGCGGCCTGCGCGCCGCGATGGGCTATACCGGCTGCCGCACCATCGATGATTTCCACAAGAAGGCGCAATTCGTGCGCATCACCGGCGCGGGCCTGCGCGAAAGCCATGTGCATGACGTGACGGTGACGCGCGAAGCCCCCAACTATCATCCCGGCGGGCAGTAGCCGCGCGATGACCGGAAAACTCTGGCTGATTGCGACGGTCGTCGTTCCGAGCCTGGTCGCCTGGTACAGTGGAACGACTTACATTTTTGCCTTCAGCCTGATCGCGTTGGGCGTGCTGCTTTACACCATCGGCAACATTCTCACCGTTTCGTATGGCAAGAAGCGGGGGGTGGACGGCGCGGTCGTCATTCCGCGCTGGGTTTCGGAAGTCACGCTGCTGGGCATGGGCTTCGTCCCGTCCGGGCTGACGATCCTTACTTTGTTGTGGCTGGGCCTGATCGCGCAGCATCCATAAAAGCTTCATGGACAAATCTGGGGGAAGCGCCGCACACTCTATAAGGAGCATTCCTAACGCGGTCTTTCCGGCTTAACGCATTGGTCTTTTTGAACAAATGACACCCGCCGCCCGCCTGCAGATGGCCATCGAGATTCTGGATGGGTTGGAAAAGACCACCCAGCCCGTCGACCGTTTCCTGAAAGGCTGGTTTCGCACCCGCCGCTTTGCCGGATCGAAAGACCGCCGCGCCATCGGCGAGACGGTGTTCGGCGTGCAGCGCCATCGCGCCTCCTTCGCGCACCGCATGGGGTCCGACGCGCCACGCGCGCTGGTGATCGCGGCGCTGATGGAACAGGGCGCCGACATTGCCGCCCTGTTCGTCGGCGGCGGTTACGGGCCCGCGCCGCTCAGCGATGCCGAGCAACAGGCCATCGCCACGCCGGCGCGTGCTGCGCCGCGCTGGGTGACGGGCGAATATCCCCAATGGCTGGATGCGGAACTGCGCCGCGCCTTCGGCGATCATGTGATCGCAGAGATGGCCGCCTTCATTCCGCGCGCCCCCACCGATATTCGCGTCAACACGCTGAACACCACGCGCGAGGTGGTGATCGCGGCGCTGAGCGCCGACGGCCTGACCACAGCCCCCACCCCCTATGCGCCGCACGGCATCCGCATTGCGGGCGAGGCGGGCAATCTTTCGCAATCCCCGCTGTTCGAATCCGGCGCGTTTGAATTCCAGGATGAAGCGGCGCAGATCGCCGCGCAGCTGTGCGGTGCCAGGCCGGGCATGCGCATTCTGGATCTGGCGGCAGGCGCGGGCGGCAAGTCGCTCGCGTTTGCTGCTGCGATGAACGACACCGGCGAGATCGTCGCATGCGATACGCGGGGCGAGGCGCTGTTCGAACTGGAAAAGCGCAGCAGCCGTGCGGGCGTCACCATCATCAAGACGCTGCCGCTGGAGCACCACCAGCCATCTGGCCTGTTCGATGCGGTGTTCGTGGATGCGCCCTGCAGCGGCACCGGCACCTGGCGGCGGCAGCCGGAACTGCGCTGGCGGCTGACGCCGGGGCGCCTTGCCGAACTGACCGCCATTCAGGACGCCATGCTGGATCAGGCGGCCAGCCTGGTGGCCCCGGGCGGGCGACTTTTCTATGCCACCTGTTCCATCCTGTCTGTTGAAAACCAGGACCGGGTTGCCGCCTTCCGGACCCGCCATCCCGGTTTTGCGCCCCTGGATCTGGCGCAGGACTGGGGTTCCGCCCCGCCGCCGGGGCTGGCCGGGGAATTTCGCGCCACGCCGCTCCAGACCGGAACAGATGGCTTCTTTTGCGCCGGATTTGCGCACAACTGAGGCGTTTTTGGCGCATGGCTCGTACGGCCAAAAATGGCTTATGTTGCCGCCATGACCTTCCGCCCGACTCATCTTCTGGCCGCCCTGTTGCTGCTGGCGGCCCCGGCCGCCGCTGCGCCCGCCAAACCCAAGCCCGCGCCATCTGCCGTGCTGAGCGTGGAAAGCCTGCTGGCCGATGCCCGCATCGCCATGAGCAAGGGCGATGTGGAACGGGCGCTGCGCCTGGCCCAGTCGGCCATCGTCGCCGATCCCGCGCGTGCCACGTCCTATGTCGCGCTGGGTGACATCTATGCCGTGTCGGGCCAACCGGAATACGCCCTGAGCTTTTATGAAGCGGCGCTGCAGATCGATCCGCAGGAACCGGCGGCGGTAAAGGCCATCGCCGCGCTGGACAAGACCAAGCCGTCGACCCAGGCGAACGCCGCACAATGAGCGTTCTGGTTCTGGATTTTGGCAGTCAGGTCACGCAGTTGATCGCCCGCCGCGTGCGCGAAGCGGGCGTCTATTGCGAGATCGTTCCCTACAACAAGACCGATGAGGCGCTGGCGAAAAAGCCCAAGGCGATCATCCTGTCGGGTGGTCCCGCCTCGGTTTACGAGGAAGGCTCCCCGCGCGCGCCGCAGAGCGTGTTCGAAATGGGCGTGCCGGTGCTGGGCATCTGCTATGGCGAAATGACCATGAGCACCCAGTTGGGCGGCAAGGTCGAAAGCCACGCCAACAAGGAATTCGGCCGCGCTGACATTCATGTGAAGACCCGTTCGCCGCTGCTGGAAGGCTTGGCCGAAAGCGGCAGCGAGCCGGTGTGGATGAGCCATGGCGACAAGATCACCGCGATCCCGCCCGGTTTTGAAGTTGTGGCAACATCGGAATCCTCGCCCTATGCGGTGATCGCCGACGAGAAGCGCCGCTTCTATGGCGTGCAGTTCCATCCCGAAGTGGTGCACACACCGCGCGGCGCGACGCTGCTGTCGAACTTCGTGCGCGGCATCGCCGGCATCCAGCCGGAATGGAACATGAATGCCTTCCGCGCCGCGATGGTCGAAAAGATCAGGAAGCAGGTCGGCACGGGCAAAGTCATTTGCGGGTTGTCGGGCGGCGTGGACTCCTCCGTCGCCGCCGTGCTGATCCATGAAGCGATCGGTGCCCAGCTCACTTGCATCTTTGTCGATACCGGCTTGATGCGCAGCGGCGAAAGCGAAGAGGTGGTTTCGCTGTTCCGCAATCACTACAACATCCCGCTGATCCATGCCGATGCGCGGGAGATGTTCCTGGGCCGCCTGGCCGGCGTCACCGACCCGGAACAGAAGCGCAAGATCATCGGCGCGGCCTTCATCGATGTGTTCGACAAGGAAAGCCACAAGGTCGGCGGCGCCGAATTCCTGGCGCAGGGCACGCTGTATCCCGATGTGATCGAAAGCGTCTCGGCCACCGGCGGACCTTCAGTGACGATCAAGAGCCATCACAATGTCGGCGGCCTGCCGGACTTCATGAAATTGAAGCTGGTCGAACCCTTGCGCGAACTGTTCAAGGACGAAGTGCGCGCCCTGGGCCGCGAACTCGGCCTCCCGCCTGCCTTCGTCGGCCGCCACCCGTTCCCCGGTCCGGGCCTGGCCATCCGCATCCCCGGCGAGATCACTGACGAGAAGCTGGAAATCCTGCGCAAGGCCGACGTCATCTATCTGGACGAGATCCGCAAGGCGGGCCTCTACGACAAAATCTGGCAGGCCTTTGCCGTGCTGCTGCCGGTCAAGACGGTGGGGGTGATGGGCGATGGCCGCACCTATGACCATGTGTGCGCGTTGCGCGCTGTCACGAGCACCGACGGCATGACCGCCGACTATTATCCGTTCGAGCACGCCTTCCTGGCCCGCACCGCCACCCGCATCGTAAATGAAGTGCGCGGCATCAACCGGGTGGTCTACGACATCACGTCGAAGCCGCCGGGTACGATTGAATGGGAGTGAGTGCCGACCGGCAGCTTTGCTGCCGGTCAAATCGGTCCAGTGGACCGATTTGAGGCACGAACGCCGCGAGCTTGGGCGAGCGGCGACGAAAACACCGGCCCCCTAACTTCTTCCACCTGCCACGGTCTCCATGATCCGCCTCGACAACATCTCCAAGCAGAACGGCCATCAGCTGTTGTTCATCGACGCATCGATGGGCATCCTGAAAGGCGAAAAGGTCGGCCTGGTCGGCCCCAATGGCGCGGGCAAGTCGACGCTGTTTCGCATGATCACGGGTCAGGACCCGCCCGATGATGGCCAGGTGTCGATCGAAACCGGCATGACCATCGGTTATTTCAGCCAGGATGTCGGCGAAATGTCGGGCCAGAGCGCGGTTGCCGCGGTGATGGACGGCGTCGGCCCGGCCAGCGCGCTGGCTGCCGAGATGGTGCAGCTTGAGGCCGCGATGGTCGATCCGGACCGCATGGCCGAGATGGACGCGCTGGTCGAACGCTATGGCGAGGTGCAGGCGCGTTTCGAGGAACTGGACGGCTATGCGCTGGAAGCGCGGGCGCGCGAAGTGCTGGCAGGCCTGAGCTTCAGCCAGGAACGGATGGACGGCGATGTCGGCCTTCTGTCCGGCGGCTGGAAGATGCGCGTGGCGCTGGCCCGCATTCTGGTGATGCGGCCCGATGGCATGCTGCTGGACGAGCCCAGCAACCATCTGGACCTGGAAAGCCTGATCTGGCTGGAGGAATTCCTCAAGAATTACGACGGCGCGCTGCTGATGACCTCGCACGACCGCGCCTTCATGAACCGTATCATCGGCAAGGTGGTGGAGATCGATGGCGGCACCCTGACCACCTATTCGGGCGATTACGATTTCTATGAGCAGCAACGGGCGCTGAGCGAGAAGCAGCGTCAGGCGCAGTTCGACCGCCAGCAGGCGATGATGGCCAAGGAGATCAAGTTCATCGAGCGCTTCAAGGCGCGCGCCAGCCACGCCGCCCAGGTGCAGAGCCGGGTGAAGAAACTCGACAAGATCGAGAAGGTCGAGATGCCCAGGCGCCGCCAGGCGGTGCAGTTCGAATTCCGCTCACCCCCGCGCTCCGGCGATGACGTGGCGAACTTCAAGGGCGTCCACAAGGCCTATGGCAATCACACCATCTATAACGGGCTTGATTTCCTGGTTCGCCGCAAGGAACGCTGGTGCATCCTGGGCGCCAACGGCGCGGGCAAATCCACCCTGCTGAAATTGGTAGCGGGCGCCGCCGAGCCGGACCAGGGCAAGGTGACGATCGGCGCCAATGTGAAGATGGGCTATTTCGCCCAGCACTCGATGGACCTGCTGGACGGCGACGACACGATTTTTGAATCGCTGGACAAGAGCTTTCCGCAGGCAGGCCAGGGGAGCTTGCGCACGCTGGCCGGCTGCTTCGGCTTTTCCGGCGACGATATCGAAAAGAACTGCCGCGTGTTGTCGGGCGGCGAAAAGGCGCGGCTGGTGATGGCCAAGATGCTGTTCGACCCGCCGAACTTCCTGGTGCTCGATGAACCCACCAATCATCTCGACATGGCGACCAAGGAAATGCTGGTCGAAGCGCTGGCCGGGTTCGAAGGCACCATGCTGTTCGTCAGCCACGACCGCCACTTCCTGGCCGCGCTGTCCAACCGCGTGCTGGAACTGACGGACGGCGAAGTGCACCAGTATGCCGGCGGCTACACCGAATATGTCGCCCGCACCGGCCAGGAAGCCCCCGGTCTTCATCCAGCCGGTTAGGCTGCGCCTCAAAGCGGCGCGCCGCTCGCGATTGCCCCGGCCAGCGATCCGGCGATCCCGCGCGCCGTTCGGGCAGCACCTGGCCTGCCCCCTTTGAAGTGGTCCGACCTGAAGTATGGTTTTGACCACGGAGGAGAAGAGGAATGGCTAGGAAACGGCATAGTGCTGAAGAGATAGTTGGGAAGCTACGGCAGGTTGATGTGCTG
>Ga0222712_10000778_pt1 | contig 40777 bp, 65 predicted proteins | sample C33_657DmetaG_FD_165043 | JGI IMG/M metagenome (GOLD analysis project Ga0222712, IMG submission 165043) | Estuarine water microbial communities from San Francisco Bay, California, United States - C33_657D | ecosystem: Environmental > Aquatic > Marine > Unclassified | place: USA: California... | reverse complement strand
GCATCTCTTTCTTGATGAACTGGTCTTTCCGATAGTCTTTTTCGAATCGCATGAAGAGCATGTCGTATGGGACGTTGTGCATCTTGAGCCAGTCGACTGTGTCTTTTTTGTAGACTTCTTCTCGACCCGTGCAGATCATGACGGCGATGTTTTTTTCCTTAGCGATGTGTGTGAACTGGATGATTTCCTCGTTAGGCAGATCGTGAATCATGCCGGTGTTCCAGCTTTTCCAGTCTTTCTTGCCGTTCATGAGGTGGTGTTGTCGCCAACGTGAGTCAGCGAGTGTACCGTCCATGTCAAAGATCCAAGCGTTGCTAGCTTCATTCATTTTTTATCATATTCCATTTGCATGTATAGGTCGCGGTTGACGTCGATCAGGATCTGGCATTCTTGCTTTAGGTCTTTGACCTGTAGCTTGAGGTTATTATTGATCCTGCGTTGTTCTGCTATCTCATCGATAGCCTTACCAAGCAGTGGATCCCTAAGGAAACTGTATGCTTGGCTTAGTTCGTCTAGTACATCTGTCATCTCTTTATTCCGTACGGCACATTTTTTCAGCGGTACCTCAGCGGTCATATTCTTTGTGATGGTAGTCGACATCGGGTATAGTAGTGTAGTCCTCCACCACGCCTGAGATAAAGTCTTTCCTATAGACGAGGTCCTTACCATCAGTCATGTTGTAGAGACGCAACTCTATAAGACTCCGATTCAGCGGGTCAGAGATACGCTCAATCCGCTCCATAGACTCGGAGAAAGTCTGAAAGTTAACCCAGTACTCTGAATCAACCCAGTCATCCCCGTCCCTACTACGAGTCCAATGAGAGACCTCCAACCGATACTTATACCCGTAAGCCATCAGCCCCTCCCCATCTCTACCTTATAGATGTCAAGCATCTCCATCTTATAGTCATACCTACGATACATCGCCTGCGCTGCATCTCGGCTCAGGTTAGTAATGGTCTGTACCTTACGAGGACCATCAGGCACGACAGTCTTACGCCAAGTAACACGAACCCAGTAATTGTCTTTATCAGAAGTATGTTTGATCATGTACAGATTATACCTCAGAATAACTCAGTTGTAAACAGTCGAGTGACCGTGGGGAGCTAAAAAAATTTCCAGAAAAAATTTTCAAAGTGAGGGAACGCAAAGTCTTTTAATAGGAGACCGACGTACTAGGTCCAGTATAGTAAAAGGGTACCTAGAGCTTACCATACGCACTGGTCGCTGGTCTGCTCTAGGCTAGTCCTAGTAGTGGGTGCGTAGGTCGATCCAGTAGCGGCCGCCGTAGTTGCGTTCGACTATGCTGAGGCGTTCCATAGCCGTCTCATAGTCCGTGTATTCCTCTTTGAGGATGATGAGGTTGCCACCAGCGGAGCCCTTGCGGACGATGATGGTCCATGATGTGGGGGTCAGTGTCTCTGACATGGTGTTATCCTTATGGCCAGACGTTGCGGGGAGAGTGGTCGCCTGTGGCAAAGGCCTTCTCGATGCCACCGCCTGCAGGGTATTCCTCTGCAGCCGCTTCGTTCTTCTGGATCTCGTTGGAGATCGTGTTCAGCAGGACCATCAGCGCCGTCGTGGCAGCGACCTTCTCACTGTCGCGGAGGCGATTGATGACTTCAAAGGCGTAGTCCCATGCCTCTTTGACCGTAGCGCGGTCTGCGAAGAGGTTGTGGCGGATGGCTTTCGCCAGTTCGAGGTTCTTAGACATTAGCAAGCTCCTTTTGACGTTTCCGCATGACGCTGATGAGGTGATTGGCATATTCGCGACTAGTAAGCGCTGCCTCGTAGACGTTATCGACAGAGATCTTCATGAGGCGGGCATAGTCTTCAGCCACACAGATAAGGGCATAGCCATCAGTGGCAGGAAGATCATAGCGCTTGAGGATCTTAGATACGAGCATTAAGTATACTCCTCATTGATCTCTTCATGGAGGGATTCGCAATAACGCTGGCAACGGGCGATCACCTTAGCCAGCGAGTCAGTGCGTTCGATGTCATAGTCTTGGAAAGCATCCATCACCTGATAGCGACCATTGAAACCGGTCAGGATGTTGAAGGTGTGGCTGCGGTTCCAGCAGAAGATCAGGCTAAGATCGGCATCCACATGGACGATCGGACCGAATTCCTCAACCGCTTCGATGATGGTGTAGCTGTATTCCTGCATGTTGGTCTCTCCTTTTGATATCTAATCCTACCACAGTCACGTGCCTTGTACATAGTGCTTTAGTATAATGTACATGAATCAGCGGCTGTAGTATGGTGAGAACAGTGCGCGGAAGACATAGTCAGGTCCGAAGGTGGAGAATTGGCCAATCTCAGCAGAGCCCTTCCAGTCCCAGATGCCACAGGCATGGCCATTCTCGGTGAAGCCCCATGACACGGTCACCTTGCAGGGATCATCATCCACGTTGGGAGCAAAGCCAAGGATCTCAGTGATCTGGGCAATGGTGATGTCGTTGAGCTCGCCAGTCTTGTGGCCACCAGCGACAGGATTAGGGATGATCTCGATCATGATTAGATCCCCTCGAAGTAGCGGGCATCAGCCTCAGTGGTGTAAGGATCCTCGGCCACGATCTGGGCCACCAGCTGCTCCTTGAGCATGTCGATCTGCTTCAGCAGGTGCTGGGCCAGGGGATAGGCTTGGAAGTCCATAGCCATCGAATAGTTCGACTCGAGCATTTCCAGCTGCTCGCGGATCTGGTTGACTGTGTACATATTTCTCTCTCCTGTTATAGTCTTAATCTACCACATCGGGAGGGGTTGTACATGCTTATTTCGAAAAAAAGTGGGGCCAGCGCGCTGAGGCAACTGGCCCCAACAGGCGTCAGGGTATACGGAGGAGAGGGATCACCCCTGACGAACCTTGTTGAAGTAGCAGCGAGCATTGAACTCGCTCAGCTCAGGGAAGTGACCCTGCAGCATCTTGACGAACTCGTCACGAGTCTTGTAGGTCTCGATCAGACGCAGGCTGCATGCGGTCTTCGTCTCCTTGGCAGCAGGCTTGATGCCGACTTCCTTGAGGAGCTTGGCAGCAGGCACCTGCTTGGTCATACGCTTGGGGGCACGCTGCTCGTCCTTGAGAGCCTGAGTGACAGCACGCATGGTCTCGAGGTTCTTGGCCTTGATGGCTTCAACAGTAGCGGTAGTCATGACTTACTTTCCTTTCACTTCAAAGATGTGGACGATGAGGAACCCGATGGCCATGACCGACCAGATGATGGCGAACGGGGCCAGGACAATCATGATATCGTAGGTGCTCATCACGTGTACTCCATTTGCTTACTATCTGATCCTACCATGTCCGGCAGGAATGTACATGCCTTTTTACGTCATTTTGTGAAATTTTTGCCAGGGGCTGTCCACCGTGCCAAAGCCAGTGCCTGCCAGCAGGGTGTTCCACATGATGCGCTGGACCTCGCGGGAAGACCGGGCACGCTGGACGTCACGGACCAGGTTGTTAACCTTTGCCTGCTTCGTCTTGGTGTCCTTCAGGATGGCAATGGCCTTTGCCTGTGCATCGGCCAGCGGGAGGTTCTCGAGGTGGAGTTGTTCAGCTTGCATGGATCAGCCCTCAAACACGAAGATTGCGCAGTCACAGGCCAGGACACCGAACTCGTTGGCGTCGTGGTACGAGGTGAAGACAGGCTCGTCGCCGTCCTTGATGCCGAGGCACCAGCATTTGCCATACTGGCGGACCATGTCTTCCACGAAGGCATCCAGCTGTGCCTGCTCGTCGTCATCCAGACCGGTGTCGTCACCGTTGACCAGCGAGGACGCCCAGAAGGTGGGCAGTGTCAGTTCGATCAGTGTCATGTGTCTCTCCTTGACCATGATTCATCCTACCACAGTCACATGATATGTACATGCTTATTTCAAACTTTTTTTCGTTGTACTAAAGCAGGTGACATGTACACATCGAACCGTGTGCCATGCTCAGGCCGGATCGTCTGTGAAGTCGAACGATGCAGTGCTCCACCACGACGATAGAGTGGTGCGTGGACATTGTTTTTGCCAAGACGAGGACGGACGACCACACGCATACGTTCTACGTAGGTGCGATCACCATACGTCACCTGCTTGCCGATACCCTGCAACTCGAACAGTCGCTTCTTGGCATTGATGATGCTGGCAATACGCTTTTGCTCAGCAATGAGAGGGTCATTAAGATCGTAGACGGTGGCCACGAAGGCAGGGGAACGATACTTGCTCATGTGATTCTCTCCTTGTTGACTGTCTAATAGTACCACACTCACCGGGTGTGTACATGCTTTTTTTTTAAAAAACAATCTCTTCCTTGAGGCGAATGAGCTCACGAATCTCGTTAGTGATATATGAATCGAGATCAGCCTGCATGGTCATGTGGATCTCGTATTCCATATCATCACGCTCATCTTCGCTGCGGATGAAGTAGGTCACATCCACGTTCTTGAGAGCTTCCTGTGCGTATTCGATCAATTCCTCGAACCGACGGTCATAATCCATCTTGGCCAGTACACGGAAGTTCGCATCGACCAGTTTAATACCGCGGGAGAGAGCCTTCGTGTAGGCCAGGGAACAAGTGAACTGCATAACCATTCCTCCATTCGATAAAATCATTATACCAAGCCGGCCGAGGATGTACATGCTTATTTCGAAAAAAAATAAAAAAAAATCGAAAAAAAACGGTGTACATAGGCAGGAAACTTGATAGGATATAATAGAAGTCCGGGGAGAGCGGGGAGCTGGGAGTGTTGGTAGATCCCGTGTTCGGCATACAGGAACAGGTCCTCATTTCATTATACCACATCCCACAGCACATGTACATTATACTAAAGCGCTATGTACAAACTTTTTTCCCAGGGTATAATGGAACTATCAATGGTGATCCGGACCCTCCGGAGGCCAGTCATGCGCGCAGCACAACCCGGTGTTCCTCCATGCGAAACACTGTGGCGGCCGAGTCGTGCGAGCTCGTGTTCGGCATAGGAGAACAGAGATGCGTGAGTGTTCCTGCCCGTAGATCAGTGTTCCCTCAGCAGAAACACAGAGATGCGCGGACGTTAGCATTTACTTTTCCTCTGGTTTGTATTACTATCTAGGAGTGTCAGTGATGAATACAGCGTCTTATCTCTATCCCTATACACAGATTGGAGTGAATACTATGTCGGCATATAGTGAGCAGAAGACTCAGTCTTGGACTATCCATGATTATATTGAGGAGATGATCTATATAGCGGAGGTTATTGAGGTTCCGGGCATGCAGGCTAGGATGGCGGAGATCAAGAATGCGGTTACTAAGAAGTTTACTGCTGAGGAACGTGAGGCTGCTGGTCTCTTGTTCTAGGAGAGATGATCATGTATATTAGGTATGCATATGTAGGTCAGCGTGGGTATACGTGTATGGGTAGGTACAGGTCAGGTAGGTCATCAGGTCTACAGGTCCATAGGTACACTGGTCATCAGGTCCATTGGTCGATAGGTTTGCAGGTCAGCTGGTCCACTGGTCGTTAGGTCGACTGGTGGACTGGTTCACAGGTCAATAGGTTATCAGGTCTCGAAATATTTTTAAAATAAGCATGTACAGGTCCTCTGGTCGTGGTATTATCTTAATATGGAAAACGGAGTGATTCACATGAAGTTCGAGCGGTCACAGTTCAATTATGCCGGTGGTTACCTCACCTATGGTCAGGATCGTCGGTTCGTGGCTCGGTTCAAGCGTAAGGGCATGGTCACCAAGTCAGACTATGTCCGCCTGCTCTGCAAGTACTACGATACAGAGACATACTTCTCTCGCGTCAAGGACGAGGCACCCGGCCAGATCCTCATGAACGACGGCTACGTCTCTTTTGATATGATCAACAAGAAAGTATTGGTGGCAAAATGAGCGATACTAAGACTAACTGGAAACACCTCATATTCGTCGACCGCAAGAAATCAGGTCGAGACTGGTACAACACATACACGGGCTTCGAGTCACTGGAAGACATCGATGCCTTCGGCAAATACCAAGACGAACACAACTACGTCTACTTCCCTCGCATCACAGAAAAATGGGAAAAAGACGGCAAGTTCTACTGTACACTCAAAGTAGCCGACTCCTGCGACTGAGGCAAACCATGTACGCCATCGGACAAGACATCACCATCCAAGTCAAAGCCGTAAAAACCAACACACCCGGTCCCAACATCAACACATACACAGGCAAAGTCCTACCCAACCCACGCTGGGTCGGTCCAGACTGCCTATGCCTGTCCACAGGCCGCACCGACTTTCCATTCCGCATCATCGACCTCGACCGCATCATCGGCTCTGGTTACGTCAGTAATACAACTAAGACCGACCGTACGACCTTCATCGTCGCCGGCACCAAACCCGGATCCTCATACACCGTCACACGAGACGGCAAACACTGGAGCTGCACATGCGTAGGCTTCGGCTTCCGCAAAGACTGCAAACACGTAAGGGAATGTAAGTAATGCCCGGATTCAAGTCAAAACGAATGGCAACAGACAGACAGGGAGACGGTCCTATGCCCTTCCTCAGGTACTCTCTTACACGAGAGAGCGACGGCGCTGGTGACTCTGGTCCTATGTGCCAGATCCTCGATCCTGAGAGCTACACACCAGTCAAAGACGCAGACTACCCACGAGTCGGCTACGGTGTCCGTGTCGGGTCACCATACGCTCGCACGTACTCAGCACAAGACTACTGGCAAACTACACCAATCACAGAGATCATCGAAGAATACATCAACGATGAGGGCTACTGGACAGTCAAGTTCAGGACAAACAACTCGGTGTACATCTGGAAAGAATTTTGATATGAATCTAGACGACATACAGTTCATCATATCAGAGAACGAACGTCTTCGTAAGAAGTGTGATATGCAGGCCACGATCCTTCGTCGGTTGACACCCGAGAGCCATCCTGATACACTGTTCATTAGTGGTGTATTAGGTAACCGTGACATGAATAACATGCCCGAAAAACTGCTGGTCGTACCCGCATACGGCGTCGACTTCGCATATATCTATGAACGTACTGAAAAGACTACAGGACCGGAGTGGTGACATGAACGAGAAACCAGTTTTGATGCCAGTAATCAAAGGTATCGATCCTAATGTATTAGCGGCAGATATTTGCTCTGTTCAGCCTATGCCTTCAGATGCAATTGCTAATCTCTACAAAGAAGCAAAAAGCAGAGAAGAGTTGAAAGCAGAAGGTTACGAGCCTGTCAGTCCTCTTGGTTTGATGTGGATCAAGAAGGATAAACGTGATGGAAAATAAGAAAGACGATACCAAGATGGTTATTTTGCCTATCTATGACATTTCTTGGGATGAATGGATAATTCAACTTGAAGATGGTTCTGTCAAACGAATTACTCATGAAGAGTACAAGAAACTATATGTGTTCAAAACACGATATGATGTGGATTAAGAAAGATAAAAGTGATGAAATATGATCTATATAACGAAACAGACCTCAGAGTGATTGATCAGCGTATTGGTATGGGTATCGGTGGCTTGAATACAGTCATTCGCTTATATCATAGGCCGACAGGTATCGTCATTGAGATGCCTAATGTAACGCGCAGCCAGTTTGAAGATAAACGACTCGCGTTTGAGATGTTAGAATATGCACTAGCTGATAAAGCTCTTATATTGGAGTGAAGTCATGAAGCCAGAGATCCTACAACTAGCACTCGATACAGGTCTCGTCAATTATATCGACAACGAGACACCACGTCGTTACTTTATCAGCGGTAATGCAGATATGCCAGAGCTAGAAGAGTTCGTCGCTGCTATCGAGGATAAACACATCAAAGCATATGATCATCTGCTTGCTGCATACGAGAGACAGTATAAGAAGATGATGGAAGTGAAGGCATACCATCTTGATCAGAGAGACCAACGAAACTGTGAGTCAGAAAATCCAGACAGGATGTGCAGAGACTGTGACTGTTGGAAACAAACACGAGCATATTGCGGGTGATACATGAATAGACGATCGATGTTAGGATTGCTAGGTCTCGGCGCAGCAGCAGGACCATCGGTAGCACAAGAAGCATTCAATAGTATTGGATATACTAGTGGATCAGGAGTTGTTGTGCCTAGTACATCATCAGCAGAAGTTTATGATAAAATTGCATGTTGGACTCCAGCAGAACAACTAGCTGAAGCTCGTAAAGAATACGAGATGATCATGGACACCGATAAGTGGATTGCTGACTACATCGCCCGTGAGTGGGATGAACACATGGCTGGTTATAATCCTATTCGTATCACTGACATCGATTCTGATATTCGTAACATGAAATCATTCTCTGAATCAGCAAAGATTCGAATGCATATCAAACGAAAAGCAATGCGTCGACTACACAATAGCAGAGAGAGTATCGTAACACGCATCCAACGCCTGATGAAGGAAGTGTGATGGCTGAGATCATTGAGTTTAAACCAAAGATAAAGGATACGGGTCTGATCGATGATTCAGATCTCGTAGACACTCGTGTCCTTGATCCTAGCTCTCGCGAGTTCGGATATATAAATGGTAAGAAGGTCATGAAGCCTCGTACACAATACGAGTACTTGATGATTTGCAAACAGTTCCTGACTGTCGAAGACTATATGGACTTGTGCTGTGGAATCATGGATCATGACTGGTGTAATAACATCATGGATGATAAACTCAAACCGATAGTAGATTGCTACTACACATACAAGGTATAATGCCAGAGAGACACCAATATAAAGACGGCGCGACATCTGTTTATCGTGCCAAGTCCGGAATGGAAAACAGGATCACGACGTTTCGTTGTAATACTATCCTGCGTGACAGACTGTACGAGTATGCAGAGTCAATGGGCAAGGACCCATCGGCATGCATACGTGAAGCTATTGGTGAGTACCTTCATCGCCGCATAAGTAATACACCCATTATGCAAGCACCTGAACCTGCACCCGAAAGACCACGTGAATGGAGTGTTAAAAGATAACTATATACATTTCCTGAAAATTGTATATAATAATGAATGTAGCAAGGAGATACACATGCAGCGTCCCGGTAAAAAGCAAGCTATGACTCTTCACGACCACGAAGACAAAGTCTCGTTGGTCTCACTCATCCGTTTCTGCAATGATGCAGCTAAACAGCTCAGAGACTCCTCAGACGAGGCAGCAGCCCTTCGTTTCGAGATCCTCTCTGAATACTTGACTCATGACTTTAAGGGTGGCTATCTCAAGTACACCCATAAAGCCCTCGGGTTATAAATAAGATCATGCTTTATAAGCATGTTAATGTCGGTAAGTTCTACGATAAGTTCGTACAAGCTTTCTGGCTAATAATAATGTTGTTTTGGATGCCTCTGTTAGTAGGCTTATTCTTTTTAATCCAAAACATCTTTGAGTAATGTAACAAACTAGGAGAAAACTAATGCAAAAGACTATCGTAGCGGCGCTCGCTCTTCTTGCGTCGGCAGCAGCAGCTTCGGCTTCTGATCTACCTTCAAAGAAGGCTCCGGCTGCTCCGGCTCTTCCAACACTCGCACAGTCACAGTACTATGCTGGTGTTAATGTCGGTGCAAATTGGAGCGAAGATGCTCGCGTCTACTCTGGTGGTGCTGTTGCTGGCTGGAACGTCCTACCGTTCCTCGCAGTAGAAGGTACATATGACTTCTCTCGTCCACAAGCTAAGGTTGGTGGCGATTGGAATTACGGCAATACATTTGCCGTAAACGTTGTACCACAGTACAAGATTCCTGGTGCTGACGTTACCGTTTATGGTATCGGTGGTATCGGTTATCGTTGGAATTCTGTAACTGCAGATTATTCCGTTTATAACGTTGGTGTTGGCGCTAAGTATGAATTCATGCCAAGCGTTGAACTCGATGTTCGTTATCGTCGGATCGACGCTATCGAAAAGGCCAATCGTAATGCCGAAGATCGCATTACAACTGGCGTGAACTACAAGTTCTAATAGAACTTAAAAGGGGAGCGTCAAGCTCCCCTTACTTTTATTATGGAGACATGTGATGCATAATGGTTATGACATTTCATCTGGGTTTGTGCGAAATTTCTTTAAGATCTCGTTTCTCGTAATCATTTGCATTACTAGCACGCTTGGTCTCCGCACAGAACTTACAGCAATCCTCAACGACGTATTCATCGCTACATGGGTAGCAGTCACATGGGTCTTCGTCATGATTGGTGCTGCTGCCTATTACACTGCAGCACATGAAATCGATGTGAAGACACTGCGCGATTATAGAGAAAATATTCGCATGATACGCCCTGACCCAAAATAAATATGTACAAACTGTGCTACTATGGTAATATATAGATGTAACAAGCATAGGAGGCAAGCATGTACAGGTTTAAGGTTACGTATGATATCAAGCATGTTAATAAAAAAAGTGCTTTGTATGGTATACTGAGCACTGACCAGACTTGCAAGTTTGCCACCCTCCAGTCCGCCATTAAGTTCGCTAAGGATATGGAAGGTAAACGCACTAACAAGATTCAGGTCATTGGCCGTCCCATCATTGAGAGGATCTAAGTCATGAAGTATGTGAGCCGTTACAACATCCAGACTAACTGCTGGGAACTTGGTTATTATGATCACACCCGCTTCGTAGTCGTAGAGGTAAAGAAACATGCGTAAGATCCTCTTGGGTAGCTTAGCTGCCACCCTCGTATTACTCGCAGCTGCACCTGCATTTGCACAACATCACAGGCGTGATCATGGCTATCGTCAGCCACACGCTCGTCAGTACTATGCACCACCACGTCAGCACTATCATCCACCTCGTCAGCGTAATAACTGGGTGCCATATGCACTCGGCGGTCTTGCACTCGGGGCTCTTGGTGCTGGCTCATACTATTATTATAACAACCGTCAGTGCTGGGATGAGATGATTGGATATGATCGCTATGGTCGTGAAGTATTTGAAAGGTACTGCCGTTGAACATCGAAACTAAATATGATATAGGTCATAAGTTCATCGTGCCACGCTGTGTCAAGACATATGTGGTTGAAGAACTGACTTATGAGGGTGAGACTTGGCAACGTAAAGTCGATTCGTACGATGCTTACACAAAAGTCAAAGAGATCATCGCTATTGACGTGCATGTATATAAAGATAATGTACGTGTTACATATAAAGTAGTGAATGCAGGAAATTATGACGAACTCTCATCACACTACGAAGAGAGTTCTATCACAGATTATACTGAAGAAAAAGCAATGACTATTGCTAAATACTATGCAGAGAAAGGTGAAGAATATTATGGTAACTAATGTTGGAAGACGTGTACCCGACGTAGATTTTATGATTCGTGTACGCGATGAAAGTATTGGCGGTGATAACCCGTATCGTTGGGAGACAGTCAACTCACAAGACTTCTTTGCACAGAAGCGTGTTGTACTATTCTCTCTTCCGGGTGCATTTACTCCTACTTGTTCAACTTATCAGCTACCGGGCTTTGAGAAGAACTATGATGAGTTCATGAAGCACGGTATCGATGCTATCTATTGCATGTCAGTCAATGATTCATTTGTCATGAATTCATGGGCTAAAGCACAGAACATAGAAAATGTTGTAGTGATTCCTGACGGCAATGGTCAGTTTACTTTTGAACTTGGCATGTTAGTATCTAAGATGAATCTTGGATTTGGTGAACGCTCATGGCGATATGCAGCTATCGTAAACGATGGTATCATCGAAGCATGGTTCGAAGAACCCGGTATCTGTGATGACTGTGAGACTGATCCATACGGAGAATCAAGTCCAGAAAATATCTTGTCGTATCTTCGACAGAAAGTCTGAAGAAATATTCGGGGTTAGTTCAATTGGTAGAACAGCGGACTTTGAATCCGCATGTTGGTGGTTCGAGCCCATCACCCCGAACCATTAGGAGTTCATGATGTATTTTTATCGAAAGTACTTTCCGCTTGTTGCGAGTGCATATTCTGCCGCAATGTTTATCTACTTCACTTTTATGTCTAGTAATAAGTTCGATGCTTTTACATATGGCAATATGGTATTGATGTCATTTTGGGCAGGTTATTGTTGGATTGTGATTTATAATCAAGACACAGTAATTGATAACTTAACAAAAACTATTGCTACTGTCGCTGCTTCCTTAAAGTTGTTGGCAGAAATGGAAGAAGAAGAGGAAGAAGAAGAGAAGAAAACTTAATTACTTCTTCTCTGTTTCTTTCTCTTGTGCTTTTTTCTTTGCTTCATCAAGAGTCTTATACAATGCATTCATGTTCTTCTGACACTCAGTATTCTTTGAGTGTAACTCAACAAGCAACTTTGCAACTTGAGCATCCGTCAAAGTTTCAGGATTGGGGAAACGCCTTACATTCTGACAATAAAACATGGAACGATCTGGTACATAAACTTGCAGCTCAGTCTTCGTCAACACCTGAGGTGGTTTACTTGCACAGCCAGCAAGAGTGAGAGCAGCGAGTGAGGCAATTATTATTTTCATTTTACTGCATCCTTTAATCTATTCACTGTCTTCTTGAGGACTTCTGAAGCTGGTCTATCAACAACATCTTTAGATTCAACTACATCACCAACAATTGAATTCATCTTGTCTTTAAATTCTTTCTTGTCAGCAGCATTAGCCTCTTCTACTTCTTTTTGTTTCTTGGCTATATCTTCGAGTTGTTGTCTTAGACGTTCTTGGTCTTTTTGATTCTGTTCGATCTGCTTCTGGTTATATTCGTATAGGGCTTCTCGTTCAATGTCTTTGCGCCACTTGTAATAGAGACCGCTAAGGACACCGAAGCCAATTATACCGGCAGCTATATATAAGGTAAGCTTGTTCATTGTTAGTTCCTTTCACCCATACCACCTATTTATAGGAGTCACATCATGAAGCTTGAGATTGTTAGAGTAAATGAAGACGGGTCTGCTGATGCTACCGTAGAGTTTGATGCTGGTGAGATGGAAGCATTTGCTCGTATTGGTATATTGGCTGCATTAGAGACAGCTATGAAGTCTGAAAGAGCAAAAGCTCCAGATTTGGATTGGCCACCGGTCGATGATGAAATTATGCAGGATGAACCATGAAAGTTTATATTGGACCTTACAAAGGATGGACAGGACCTTATCAAATAGCTGATAAGATCTTCTTTTGGCTTGATCAGCACGGCATTTGGGCTGACGATGATCCTCGTCTTAAAAGATGGGATTATAAAGCTCATGATAAACTTGGTGACTGGCTAGCCAGCACATGGGTATCTGACTTTTGTAATTGGGTTGATAGTAAGAAGAAACGTAAGATAAAGATTAATATCGATCGTTATGATACATGGTCGATGGATCATACTCTTGCTCTCATTATTCATCCAATGTTAGTTCAACTTAAAGCAACCAATCATGGTTACTTCTCTGTTGATGAGGAAGATACACCTATTGAAGCTGGTGTAAAAGATGAATATGGTAGTGACTCAAAAGCAGAAGAACGTTATAATTGGGTCATGGATGAAATGATCTGGACTTTCGACCAACTTATTAACACTGAACGTGATATTGATCTCTTCTATACAGAAGAAAATGGTTGGGATTTAGAAGGAAGCAACAAATACAACGATCGTATTAAAAATGGATTGCGTCTTTTTGGCAAATACTACAGAGGACTTTGGGACTAATGAATACAAATAATATCGAAGAAATCACTGAAGCTATTATCATGGAAGCAAACACAATGTGTTGTGCTATGGGCGACGTAAACAATGCATTTGGCCTTATGATTAGTAGAGGTGAAGAGTTTAAGAAACACGGCTTAACACCAATTTATTACTTTCATAAGGACACTATGTCACTATCCATTGATACAAAAGAAAGAAAAAATTTTAGTTAATAGTTGACAATTTTTAGTTGATAATTATATATAGTAACGTGGATGCCTAATGGGTCCACTTTATATAACTCGCTTAATAGGAGAAAACATATGACAAACTGGCCTACATATAAGTTCGATCATTCATTCGCAGATCTCGATAAGTTCGGTAAGTTCTTCGTTGGTGCTGATAAGATTGCACAACGTATGGCAGAAACAGTAGAACATATCCAAAAGACTGCAGGTGCTACATTCCCTCCATTCAATCTCAAGAAGACAGACGACAATGTCTATGTCGTTGAGCTTGCTGTTGCAGGTTTTGGTAAGCAAGACATCGAACTTACACTCGAAGACAATAAGCTTGTCGTTAAGGGTCAAACAACCGTCGACACACTTACTGAAGACGGTATAGATGTTCAATACCTACATAAGGGAATCGCTGATCGTGCATTCACTCGTACATTCTCACTTGCTGATAATGTTGTCGTTAATAATGCTGCTATGGTCAATGGCATTCTTAAGATCTGGCTCGAGCACATCATTCCAGAAGATAAGAAGCCAAAGAAGATCGACATCACCGATGCCGCAGAATCTGCTAAGAAGTCAAAGAAAGAACTTCTTGTAGAAGACAAGTAATTATATTATGATATAATGTGACATGTGGCTGGTGGCAATAGCTCCTGGCCACATTTTCATTTAATACAAACTAAAGAAAGACAATACACATGTTAAACATATTAGAAGCCGCTGCCAGATGGGTAAGCAGTTATTCACTATACATGACAACAATATCACAGTTAAATGCATTATCAGATAATGAACTTAAGCATCTTGGCATAACAAGAGAGCAGATTATCTTTGAAGCTGCAAAGCATTTTGCGAGAGTGTGATGAAGATCTTAAAGTTTTTTTACGAACTTATTATTGAAACAAGAGATCTTCAGAACCAATGGAACTATAAGACTGGAGCGTTCTTAAATCATAAATAAGCCATGATGAATCCCTATATTATGCTCTGAAACGATATAGGAGATTAAAATGGCTTTAGTAACATTTGAACAGTTGAATGAGTTTTTTGAGGACACAAACGAAGACATCGTTCAAGCATTCGTAGATCCACTAAATGAAGTAATGGAATTCTACGAGATCAATAATCCAAAAAGAATATCAATGTTTCTAGCTCAGGTAGGTCACGAATCCGGTGGTCTCAGAGCAAGAAAAGAGAACTTAAATTACAGGGCGGAAACACTTGTAAAGGTGTTCCCGAAGTATTTTCGTGGTAAGAATCCAAACGAGTATGCCAAGAATCCAGAAAAGATCGCAAATCTCGTCTACGCAAGTAGAATGGGCAACGGTCCTCCTGAGTCTGGTGATGGTTACCGCTACTGCGGTCGTGGCCTTATCCAGCTAACAGGCAAAAGTAACTATCAAGCTTTTGCAACTGACATGAACATGGACCTTGCTGAAGCAACCGAGTGGTTGGAAACAGAAGAGGGTGCAGCGTGGTCAGCAGGTTGGTTCTGGGATTCAAGAGAACTTAATCAATGGGCAGATAAGGATGATATCCTTACTGTCACTAAGAAAATTAACGGTGGAACAATCGGTCTCGAAGATCGTAAGCATCATTATGAAGCAGCCTTAGAAATCTTTGGAGGTTAATGATGCCTAAATTCGGAACACCAGACGATGAACCAGTAGCAGCAAAACCTGCTATGGATCAGTTACCACCCGCTACAAAGGGTGCAGCTGCATCGATACAGACTAACTATTTTGATGCAGGTCCATCAAGACCAAGTGCATCACCTCAGATGTCTGAAGCAGCACAGCTTGCAGCTATTGAACTAGAAAAACAGAAGTGGGAAGCAGAAAACGGCAAACAGAACGAACACTGGATGAAAGCATATTGGCGTCCAGCGATGGGTTGGTTATATATGCTCATGTGTTTCTGTGACTTCGTTGCTTTCCCAATCATCGCAATGTTCATGCCACAATTCTTGAAGGGCATGACATACATCCCGTGGAAGTCAATTACACTCGACAACGGTGGATTGATTCATATGGCATTCGGTGCAATCCTCGGTGTTGCTGCATGGACACGTGGACAAGAGAAGATAGCTGGTAAACAGTAATTTACTTCTCAACTAAAATATGTTATAATATGCTTATAATTGAGCGCTTTGAGGTAGCAATATATGACACGTTTCTATACAAACTTCTACGCACGTGGTAATAAGATATATCTGCGTGGATATCAGAATGGCAAACGTATTAGTGAAGAGGTAGACTATCAGCCCTACCTCTTCATTCCATCTGATAAGGGTGATTACTTAACACTCGACAACAAAAAAGTTGGTAAGATCAACTTCGATTCTATGCGTGAAGCAAGAGATTTCGTCAAACAATATAGCGAAGTCTCTAACTTCAAGTTTTATGGTTTGACTAACTATCCATACGTATTCATCAACGATGAGTATCCCGGCCAGATCGATTATGATCCCGAACTCATCTCTGTAGTTACCATCGACATCGAGGTAGCGAGCGACGATGGATTCCCTGATATTAAGCAAGCATCTAAACCAATCACTGCTATCTCTCTTCGTAAGAATGGTCGTAGCATCGTGTTTGGTTGTGGGTACTATAAGCCAAAGTCAGATGACGTCATCTATGTCTTGTGTAAAGATGAAAAAGATTTGCTTGCTAAGTTTATCCTCGGTTGGAATCATCCTGACTGGACTCCAGATGTATTGACTGGTTGGAATGTAGAGTTCTTCGACGTACCCTATATCGTCAATCGCATCATCGGTCAGCTTGGCGAAAAAGAAGCTAAGAAGCTCTCACCTTGGAAGTTCCTTGATGAGAAAGAAATCATTGTTCGAGACCAGAAGAACCAAGCATTCGTTCCTGCTGGTGTAACCATCCTCGACTATATGCATCTCTATAAGAAGTTCTCATTTACTAACCAAGAGTCATATCGTCTCGATCATATCGCTAACATCGTTCTCGGAGAACGTAAGCTCGATTATTCTGAATATGATAGTCTATTGGATCTATACAAGAAAGACTATGAAAAGTTCATCGACTATAACATCCATGACTGCGTGCTCGTCGATCGTCTCGAAGATAAGCTTGGTTTTATCAAGCAGGTGTTCGCTCTTGCATATGATGCTAAAGTCAACTACACCGATACACTGACGACTGTTAGGCCGTGGGATGTTATCATTCACAACTACCTATTAGATCAGAAGATTGTTATCCCACAACAGAAGATCGAAGATAACTATGATACACTCGTCGGTGGTTATGTTAAAGATCCACAAGTTGGTATGCATAAGTGGGTCGTGTCTTTCGACTTGAACTCTCTTTATCCGCATCTTATCATGCAGTACAACATCTCACCTGAAACATTTGCTGGTCGTATACAGTTTCCTTCGATTGATTATTTGCTCGAAGGGAATTGGGAATATCGTGATGGCATGGTAGCATATGCTGCTAATGGTTGCACCTATCGTAAAGATAAGCAAGGTTTCTTGCCTCAACTCATGGAGAAGATGTATAATGATCGTGTTATCTACAAAGACAAGATGCTTGAAGCCAAGAAAAGATTCAAGGAAACGAAAAGCAAAGATGACGAAAAACTTGCATCGCGTTATCACAATCTTCAGCTCGCCAAAAAGATCCAGCTCAACTCGGCATATGGTGCGTTGGGTAACCAATACTTCAGGTGGTTCAACTTTAATCACGCGGAAGCAATCACAACTTCTGGTCAGCTATCGATCCGTTGGATCGAACAGAAGATTAACGCATACTTCAACAAGATGCTCAAGACGGATAATAAAGACTATGTGATTGCATCTGACACTGATTCCGTGTATGTTAACATGGGTCCACTCGTTGAGAAGTTGGATATGACAGATGATCTAGAGATCGTTAAAGCACTTGATGCATTCTGTGAACAGAAGATACAACCATACATCAATAAGTCGTATCAAGACCTCGCTGACATGATGAATGCATATCAACAGAAGATGCAGATGAAGCGAGAGAACATCGCTAATAAGGGTATCTGGAAAGCAAAGAAGATGTATATCCTCAACGTATGGAACAGCGAGGGTGTACAATATGAAAAGCCAGAACTTAAGATCATGGGTATTGAAGCAGTTCGTTCATCAACACCAGCATCATGTCGTGAGAACATTAAGAAAGCTCTCGACTTAATCATGAACACAGATCAGAAGACAGTGCTTAACTTCATTGAAGAGTTTAGAGAAAAGTTCTATAACATGGAGTTTGAAGAGGTAGCATTCCCTCGCAGCGTCAAACTTATCTACTTTAGAAAGAATGATGGTGGTGCTACATTCCCTCTGCACTATAAACTAGATCAGAAGTCTCTTCCAATTCAGGTTAGAGCGTCATTGCTTTACAATAAAGTAATCAAAGATGCTGGTCTCGAGAAGAAACACCAGCCTATTACAAATGGTGATAAGATTAAGTTTGCATATCTGGTTACACCTAATCCTATCACACGACAGGAAGATGTTATTGCCACTAATTCTGCAATGCCCAAACAGCTTGAGATTAATAAATATATCGACTACGAGAAGCAGTTTGACCGTGCTTTCCTTGATCCACTCAAGTCTATCCTTGATGTACTACATTGGAAAGTAAATAGCAAGAAAGTATCTACTCTGGAGGATTGGTTCGCATGAAGTTAAGCGATGATGATTTTGGCTTTAGTCTTGTATCTGAATCAGAGTTGAAAGCTCATGAAGAACAACTAAAGAAAGTAGTAGAGCAACAAACAAAAGTAGTCGAACAAAAGACAGCAGAAGCTCAAGATAAATTGCATGGACTCAGAGATATGATCATGCCTCTATTAGTTAACTTGTCAAAAGATCCAAGTAAAGAATATATTTTGTGGCCAGATCGCGCCGCAAAGATCCAAGCTTTTATAAAGAAAGTTAATACTTACGTAGACGGATGATAAACTATCTGGCACTCGCAGTAGCCTTAGCTCTCTCGGGTGTCTCCGGCTACTACTCAATTATAGGTCTCACAACAATATTTGCATCGGCATTTTGGCCAGTCGTTGTGATGGGATCTGTATTAGAAGTTGGTAAGTTAGTAACAGCATCGTGGTTATACAGAAACTGGAGACAAACGCCGTTTCTAATTAAAACATATCTAAGTACAGCTGTTATGGTACTCATGTTCATAACGAGTATGGGTATATTTGGATTTTTATCTAAAGCACATATAGACCAAACTGTAAATTTAAATACTGGTGCAGTAGATCAAATACAAATATTAAACTCAAAGATCAGTTTTGAAAAACAAAGTATAGAAGATTTAGATAAACAGATACAACAAATTGATGCTGCATTAAATAAAATGACTGATCGTGGACAAGCAGCAACTGCACTCAGAGCTGCTGACCAGCAAAGAAAGACGAGAGAATCACTCGTCAAAAGGAAAGACGATCATGTCAAAAATATTTCCGTTTACACCGAACAGAGAATCAAGCTTGAATCAGAATTTAAAAAGCTCGAAGCAGAAGTTGGACCAATCAGATACATTGCTGATTTGGTATATGAAGTACAGTCTACTGAGAATCTTGAGCGCAGTGTTAGGATGGTCATTCTTCTTCTTGTTTTCGTTTTTGATCCTCTTGCTATTGTTCTCTTAATAGCAGCAAATATTGGAATAACTAATCAAAAACGGTTTACAAAAGAGCAACAAATTGGTATACTAGAAATTGATAATAAAGTTCTCGATACATAGGAGTCGTTATGTCACTTAAAGATAAGCTTATTAAGAATTCAACTATTGACCTCACATCCACTTTGCTTGATAGCAAAGTCTTTGCAAAGAAAGATATGATCCCGACTCCTGTACCTATGATCAACGTTGCGTTGTCTGGTTCTGTTGACGGTGGCATCACGCCCGGCCTGACGATGCTTGCCGGCCCGTCTAAGCACTTTAAGACGGGCTTTGCTCTTCTTATGGCATCCTCATTTCTAAGGAAGTACAAAGATGGCATTGTTCTTTTTTACGATTCTGAGTTTGGCACTCCTCAGTCCTATTTTAGTACCTTTAATATTCCTTTTGACTCTGTTGTGCATACTCCTATCACCGACATCGAAGAGTTGAAGTTTGATATCATGGCTCAGATGAAAGAGCTTGATAGAAACGACCATGTCATGATCATCATCGACTCTATTGGTAACCTTGCTTCTAAGAAAGAAGTAGAAGATGCACTCGATGGTAAGTCAGTTGCCGATATGTCTCGTGCTAAGCAGCTTAAGTCGCTCTTTCGTATGATTACACCACATCTTTCATTAAAAGATATTCCTATGATTGTGATCAACCATACATATAAAGAGATCGGTCTCTATCCCAAAGATATTGTTGGTGGTGGTACCGGATCTTATTATGGTTCAGATAATATCTGGATCCTTGGTCGTCAACAGGAAAAAGATGCGGATGGTATCTCTGGTTACCATTTCGTAATCAACGTGGAGAAGTCACGTTATGTCAAAGAAAAGTCTAAGATCCCTATCACGGTCAGTTATGATGGAGGTATTAATCGGTGGAGCGGCTTATTGGATGTTGCTATTGATGGTGGCTACATTGTTAAGCCTAAAGCTGGTTGGTATGCTACCGTAGATAAAGATACTGGTGAAGTTAGACAGCCGAGCATGCGTGCAGGCGATATTGTAGATAATAAAGAATTTTGGACAAAGATGTTCCAAGATACAGACCTTGCTAAGTACATCGAAAGCACTTATAAGATGGCAGTTGGTTCAATCATGGAGGTTGAAGATGAAGACGCTGCATGAATATAAGGGAGTTGATAAACACTCTAATCGTAGTGCACTCGTAGTGCATGATGGAAATGATTATGGTGTAATCTATAAGATTGATGATATTGAAGAATACCGTGTATTCCCCGATCGATCTACACATTATGTAGAAGATGCTGCTGAGAATTGGGTATTAGGTGTATTCAATCTCAAGGACCTTAAAACTACTTACTAAGGAAATCGAATGGCTATTGAACAACTAATCTTTGGTAATCTTCTAACAAACGAAGATTACGGCAGAAAAGTTATACCCTTTTTGAAAGAAGAATACTTTCAGGATTATTCTGATAAGCTGACATTCAACCTAGTTGATGATTACGTTAAGAAGTACAATACATTCCCCACTAAAGAAGCTCTTATCATTGATCTATCTAATAAAGATGGTATCAACGAAGAAGTATTTAAGAAGACTCGTGATAAGATATCGGAGTTGAGTAGAGATGAGAAGACTGAAGTACAGTGGTTACTCGACCAAACAGAAAAGTTCTGTCAAGAAAAAGCCGTCTACAATGCGATCATGGCCTCCATTCAAATACTGGATGATAAGAGTGGGAAAGCCTCTAAAGGGGCCATTCCACAGATCTTATCTGATGCACTTGCAGTATCATTTGATACGCACATTGGGCATGACTTCCTTGAAGACTCGAATGCGCGTTATGAGTTTTACCACAAGAAAGAAACTCGAATCCCGTTCGATCTGCACTACTTCAATGAGATAACTGGTGGTGGTTTACCAAATAAGACACTAAACATTGCTCTTGCTGGCACCGGTGTTGGTAAGTCGTTGTTTATGTGTCACTGCGCTGCAGCTAATTTGACTAAGGGTTATAATGTTCTTTACATCACTATGGAAATGGCTGAAGAACGTATCGCTGAGCGCATCGATGCTAACTTACTTGATGTACCTCTCGATCAGCTTGAGATCATACCTCTTCAATCATATAAAAGCAAGATCGATAAGTTGATGGCAAAGACAACAGGCAAACTTATTGTTAAAGAATATCCAACTGCTTGCGCTGGTTCAGCAAACTTCCGTCATCTACTTAATGAGTTGAAAATTAAGAAGAACTTTAAACCTGATATCATCTATATTGATTATCTAAACATATGTATGTCTTCGAGGATGAAGTATGGAGCCAACGTCAATTCTTATACCTATATCAAGGCAATCGCAGAAGAGCTTCGAGGACTTGCCGTGGAGTTCGATGTACCTATCGTCTCTGCGACTCAAACAACTCGAGGAGGATATTCGTCAAGCGACTTGGGACTGGAAGATACATCAGAATCCTTTGGACTCCCGGCCACAGCTGATTTTATGTTTGGACTCCAAACTTCAGAACAAATGGAATCACAGAATCAAATTTTGGTTAAGCAACTCAAGAATCGCTATAATGATCCAGGGTCTAATCGTAGGTTTTTCCTTGGCATTGATCGCAGTAAAATGCGGCTTTATGACGTAGAGCAATCAGCACAGGAAGATCTTTTGGATGGTCCAAAGAATAAGTCTGTGTTTGATAATTCCAAGTTTGGTTCAGAAGATACAGAAAGAAACCTTCCAAAGCCAAAGTTCAACTTCAACAAAGAAATGTTTGCTGGATTTAAGTGAGGATATGTGATGAAGAACAATAAGCTTAATTATGTTATCGAAGGTTATTACACTATGTTTAATGTAGTTGAAACTTCTACACAGCAAGTCATTAGGACATGCCCTCTCTATTCAGATGCTAAAGCTTTACTTAGACATCTCAACCTTGGCGGAGGGTTTGATGGTTGGACACCAACCTTTATGCTAAAAAATTTTAGTATTCCAAAAGAAAAAGTCGGTGTTCAAGCATAAATAATACCAGATCCGTCTATGGACGGCAAGCATACACGTTTGTGTCTGCAGCACAAGTGGCAAGCTGATATCATCAGGATTGGAATTGACGGGATAAATGGTGGGGTTCCACCCGTCCGTGTTGCTTATAAGGCGAGTCGAAAGGCTCGCCTTTTTCATTTTATAAATATTCATTAAAAAGGTATAAAATGGACGATCCTATCCTCTTAAACATAAAAAAAGCTTACCCATCTGTAAAAGTCGACTATATGCCTAGACTTAGTACAGGCAACAAAAAGCTATACTCATTAAGAGGAATAGATAAAAATAGAGAAGTAGCTTTTAATAAGTTACAAGAACTATTATCAAAATTACAGATATCTTTTGAAGTAAAAGAATCTAAGTCTGTATCAAAAAACTTTCCATATGTCATCACTGTTAATTTTAATAATATACAATATCAATATACTACTAAACCAGATATGGCCGGAAGAATTAGTTCTGGCAGTATAGCACAAGATAAGTTTGCTGAGTTTGTTAAGTTATTTGGTGGTACCAATATTAGTACTGCCAAACCTGGTTCACAAGCTGCTGACGTTTCATTTCAAATTAATGGTGTACCGGAAGTAGCAGAAATAAAAAACTCAAACAACTTAAATAAGATAAATGCTTTTGATATAACAGTATACAGATCAGGAAAACAATCAGCAGCGTCTAAAGACTTAACTTTCGTAAATGATCTTATTAAAAATTTTACAGGTTATCCTACACTGGAAGATTATATAGATGAATTGAGAAAAACAGATATAACTATAGGTTATTCTGGAGATGTTGGAGTTAAAAATAAAAGTGGAAACTTACCAGTAAGATATTTTAAGTTTTCTACAAATTTAGATAAAGCTGTTACTACTCTTAAAGAACATTGGTATAAAGATAATTACTTTGTAATTGTTAATGGTAATAAATTTATAATATTCAATACAAATGCTCAGGGTCAATTATCTAATAATATCGAAAGATTAACTGGAACTAAGATACCTACTTTTAGTAGAACCAATTTAAAAGAAATTAGTTTTCAAACATATGGTGGTACAAGACCAGGTACTATAAGAATGCAGTTATCAGTGAGTATGACTTCACCAGTTTCTATTGATGTCAATCAATCTTTGCTTGATAAGATTAAGATAAATATCTAAAAACTAGGATTTAAAATGATAATTTCTTTCAATACATTTTTAACAGAAGAAACAGAAGATTCTGGATCTGGTAAAAAACTAAAGCACTTAACACATCTAGAAGATATGCCGATACATGGTGGTCATGAAGGTGTTGGTAATGCAGCCCAAATGCTAGATGATACACATAAATCCTTATTAGGAAAAAAGACAGACACACATATATCAACTAAATATGATGGAGCTCCTTCATTAGTATTTGGTTATCATCCAAAGAATGGTCGTTTTTTTGTAGCTTCTAAATCTGCTTTTAATAAAAATCCAAAAATAAACTATACTAATCAAGACATAGAAAATAATCATGGTCATGCACCTGGTCTTGTTAGTAAACTAAAAGATGCTTTACAACATTTACCAAAAGTAGCACCAAACTCTGGTGTATATCAAGGTGATGTAATGTATTCGAAGAAAGATGTTGAAAGCGATAAGGGCAAGTTTAGTTTTCAACCAAACACCGTAAAGTACTCTGTTGATCGTGACACACATCAAGGTAAAGCAATTAGAAATGCTAAGTTTGGCTTAGTAGTGCATACTAAGTATAAAGGAAAAAATTTAGAAGACATGGAAGCTACACCGCATGTTGATAGAGAAAACTTCTCTAATCATCCGGACGTACATAATATAGATCCAACAGTTAAATTTGATCCTTCACATTATACTCCCGAAAAGCAGAGAGAATATTTAAATCATATTGAGAATGCTAAGAAAGCGTATGGTAAGATGAAACCGGATGCATTTGAACCTCTGCGTGGACATGAAACAGACTTAGAAGCTCATATCAATGATATGGTTCGTAAGGATGGTGTAGCATCTCATGAAGGATATATGAATCATATTTCTAACAAATATGGCAAAGAAATTGATAAACTAAAAACTGATGCCGGTAAAGATAAAAAGAGACAAGCGCTGGCTGCAAAGTTAGAACATATACAATCTAATAAAGATAGCTTTACAAAAGCTTTAGAACTTCATCAACACCTTCAAAAAGCAAAAAATGTGTTAACAGATGTTATGTCGCAAAATACAGACTTTGAACATAGCATCGCCGGTCAAAAGACGGGACCAGAAGGTTTTGTTGCTCACAACAAAGGTAACATGGCAAAGTTTGTTAATCGAGCTGAGTTCTCAAAGATGAACTTACTAGGTTATGGTGCTATATCTGCAGGAAAGAAACAAGATGAAAAGGTTTAAAAACTTTATAGTAGAAGAAGAAACTAAACCGGTTAAACCAGTAGTTTTTTCTTTTGGTCGTATGAATCCACCTACTATAGGTCATGAAGTATTAGTCAATAAAGTAAAAGCTTTGGCTGATAAACATGATGCGCATCATGAAGTCGTATTATCTGCAACTCATGATAATGATAAGAATCCATTAACTCCTGAACAAAAACTTATGCATGCTAAAAGATTCTTTCCTGATACAAATATAAAAGTTGCATCAAAAGCAGAACCAACACTTATACACCATGCAAAAAGATTAAATAATGCCGGCCATGATCACATGATCATGGTAGCTGGCGAAGATAGAGTTAAAGAATATCACGATCTTCTTCATCGTTATAATGGAAAGCCAGATAAGTCTGGTAACATACCGTTTAGTTTTCACAAAATAGACGTAGTATCAGCCGGTGCTAGAGATCCTGATGCTGAAGGTGCTGAAGGTATGTCTGCATCTAAGATGAGAGAGCATGTTAAAAATAACAAATTTAAAGAGTTTAAAAAAGGCATTCCATCTCATGTGAAACCAGAGCATGCTAAAGAACTCTTCAATCACGTAAAAGATTCTCTAAAAAAGCCTCAGACCGATTAATTTATAAATACTTATAAACTCATTATTAGGAGCTTAATATGGCTAAAAAACTAAGAGAAATCCTTGAAAAAGTAAAAGAGCCAACAGGTGGTCTAAAGAATGCTTGTTGGAAGGGATATACTGCAGTCGGTATGAAGATGAAGAATGGTCGTAAAGTTCCTAACTGTGTGCCTGTAAAAGAAGAAGAGATTCAAGAGTGCAATGGTAACTGTTCTTGTGGTTGCAATGAAGTTGAAGAAGATAAGAAGGGTCACAAGAGTCCATCTGGTGGTTTGACACAAAAGGGCAGAGACTATTATAATAGAACTACCGGCAGTAACTTAAAAGCACCCGTAACTACTCCACCTTCTAAGCTCAAGAAGGGCAGTAAAGCAGCAAATCGTCGTAAGTCATTCTGCGCTCGTATGGGTGGTATGAAGAAGAGACTAACGTCTGCTAAGACAGCAAGAGATCCTGATTCGAGAATCAACAAAGCGTTGAGAAAGTGGAATTGCTGATATGGCTTCGAAGCATGTAATGAAAGTAACAAGTACAGAAGCTGTGGTTAAGTGTTATGTTACTGATTCTAACGGCGGTGTTGTAGATATTAGTCTACAAAATGATCTGACTGCTGCTAATCAAACTTTCGTTAGTTATAGCACTGCTAATGTTGGTATCCAAGAGATATATTGGGGTGCAAAGAACAACAAGCAGATTGATATAAGTAGAATATCAAATGCTGTTGCTAATACTGTACATGGTCATTATTATCTAAAAGATACTGGATCATATGACTTTGTCGGATTTTTGGATGTAGTATATGCTAATTCAGATATTAGAGTTGAAGGCGATGGTCCTTTTCATGTAATTTTAAAACTGAGAAAAACTTCAGGTTGGTCATAAGGAGAAAATAAAATGGATACGATTATTTGGATTGTTTTGATTGCAATTGCCGGTCTCGCTTTTTGGAAGTATGCATGGCCAAAAGCTGATGTAAATCAAGATGGTAAGGTTGATGCAGCTGATGCAGCTGCTGCTGTAACTAAAGTTGCAGATGTAAACCAAGATGGTAAAGTTGATGTTGCTGATGCTGTAGAAGCAGTTAAGAAGACAACACGAAAGACAAAAGCAGCTGCAACTAAAGTAGCTGAAAAAGTAAAGAAACCAAGGGCAAAGAAGAATGGATGAGTTAGAACAGGCTTTAAAGGAAGCATTAGCTAATACTTTTGCTTTCTATTTAAAAGCTCATTATTTTCATTGGAATGTTGAGGGAGTAGATTTCTCTCAACATCACACTTTTTTAGGTGGATTGTACGAAGAAGTGCATGGCGCAGTAGATGCTATTGCTGAAGGTATTCGTACTCTTGATATCTATGTTCCCGGTTCATTCTCAAGATTTAAAGAACTAACATCTATTCAGGATGAGACTACTATTCCTAGCGCTGTTTCTATGATGACAAGACTCAAAGATGATAATGAAAAAGTTTTAGATTCATTGAATAAAGCATATGAACTAGCTGAAAAAGCTAAGAAGTATGGTATCTCAAATCTTATTCAAGCTCGTATTGAAGCTCACGAGAAGCATGGTTGGATGCTTCGTTCTATTATAAAGGCATAATAAAATGGCTGACTATAAAAGTTTAGAAAACAAAATCAGAGATATAGTCGGCAGACCCTGGACAAAAGATCCTAAGCAAGTTCATCATAAACAACAACAGATTCAGAAGAAAATTATCGACGAGGAACCAGACATGTTAAACAATAAAGCTCTAGGAATCCCTGATTCCGTTGTTGAAGCAGCCAAAAATATTGGTAAAAAAACAGAAGTTGTAATTAATCCAGATTACAAGCCAAGAATGGATCAGGAAGAAGAGCTTGTTGGTAAGCAGCATAAGATTGATGCTAATAAGAATGGCAAGATCGATGCTGATGACTTTAAGAAGTTAAGATCAAAGACTCTTAAAGAAGGCCCACCAACATCTTCTGATCCAGATTTTGCTGCACCTCGTGCTGCTGGTTCACCATCAAATCCTGATGAAATTAAGTATAAGCCTGAGCCCAAAAAGCCTGAGCAAAAAAAGCCAGTTCCAGTGCCACCAAAGCGTCCCTCTAACTTAAACACCGAGGGTTATTCTGGTGAACCAAGTCAGAAAAGAGTTGTCTTTACTGGATCACCTAGACATACTTCAAAGAAGGCTGAAGATTATAAGAAGCAAGGATATGAAGTAGAAAGAATTAAGAAGGGTCCAAGTGGCATCTTTGGTGATAATTCAGAAAAGCACACTTATTCTATGGTTTATAAAACTCCTGTAAAAGAAGAATCTAAGCCAGATTATCTTGACTTTGATAAAGATGGTAATGAAAAAGAATCAATGAAGAAAGCCCTTAAAGATAAGAAGAAAGTTACTAAAGAAGAAGTAGTTTTTTCTGATGAAGAGCTAGCAAGACTAGAAAATATTGCCGATAAAGAAAATGTTCAAGAATTTGTAAAAACTTTAGCTCCTGCAGCAAGAGCAGCAGCAAAATCTGCTGCTGACGATATGTTAAAGGGTATAACAGGTGGTGGCAAAGTTCCACCTAAGCCGCCAACAGGTGGCGGCGGTGGTGGCGGTGGTGGTGGCCGCATACCAGGTCAACCAGATGCGCCGAGATCACCGGGTCCATGGGAGCCAAAACCTTTTAATCCTACTGCCGCTTCTAATGGTACTACTGCTGCTTCTAGTGGTACTACTGCTGCTTCTACATCAGCATCAAGTCTAAAAGATAAAATAAAGAACTTAGCGACTAAAGTAGTAAATGATCCTAGAGCTATCTTAGGATTACAGGCTACACACGATGTGACTGCGCTTGCAACGGGTCAAGATGCAATGTCACAAGCGATGAAAGATGCTGAAAAAAGAGAAAAAGAAGAGAAGCTCAACAAAGATATTGAAAAATCAAAAGCTCCTACTGGATCAGTAAAAGCAGAAGAAACATTATTTTCTGATGAAGAACTAGCAAATTTACAAAACATTGCAGAAAAAGAACAGATTGATGAATTAGCTCCTCTTGGATTAGCTATTGGTGCCGGAGCTCTTGCGCTTGGAAGAGCTGCAGCTCCTACAATAGGTAGAGCATTAGGTGGTGCAGCAGCTCGTGGCGCAGGTGCAGCAACTAGAGCACCTAAGCCGGCTCCAGCAGCACCACGTGGTAGCGGTACTCGTGGATTTGAACCAGATGTCTTACCAAAGCCAGCTGAAGTTCCAACTATTCCAAAACCACCAGCACCAGAAGTACCAACACCAGCTCCATCTACTCCGCGTCCTGGTCCTGCTCCTACACCAACACCGCCGTCTCCTACGCCTGCACCTTCAACACCAAGACCAGGTCCAACGCCGGCGCCAACAACACCAAAGACACCAGGAAAGCCGGGCAAGTTTCCTAAGATAAATCCAAAAAATCCAAATTGGAGATTGCCTGACACTAATGTTCCTGATCTAAATCAAGATCCTAATCCTGATTTAGATGATAAGACAAAAACAAAGCCTGAACCAGATACTGGCCCGAGTTCAAGCCCAGATCCAACACCAAGAACTGATACTGGACCAAATGCACCAGATCCAACTTCAACAAGACCTCCAGTTACACCACCGGTAACACCACCTGTTTCTGCTCCACCTCAAGACAGAAGTGGTCCTGGATTGTGTAAGACCTGTGGTCCACAAACATATGTTAGAACATATGGTAGAACAGAACCTAGAGTTGGAACACCATCAGGCATTCAACCACAAATGAATTCTTATCAACCAAATGGCGATCATATTAAAGAATCAAATCTTGCTGCTCAGATAAGAGATGCAAAACCATCTTTAACAGGTCATATTGAAGTTGACGTTGGTGGTGGCAAAAAAGTAAAAGTACCACACAGAAAAGCACAAGACTTTTTAGGCAGCTATCATTCTAAAAGAACACCTGCTGAAAAAGACGAACACGAAAAAGCTTTTAGAAAAGAGATTGGTGGTTAATGCCTCTAATAGTAGTCAATCAACAGACTGGTTCTAATAATCAACAGGAAGAAATTCCTGTTGATCAGCCTGTTGTACAACAAGCAAAACCATTACGTGAGCGTGTCGTTGTCCAGAGAAGAACATCTGCCGATCCTATTCTTGTTGTTAATGGAAAAGAAAAAAAGATTGGTAAAAAGTCACAATATCTCTTAGACATGATGATTATAGAAGAATAATAAATAATAAAAACATTTTAGGAGGATATCTAAATGTCACAATGGAAAAACGACGATAGCGCAGCAAACTCAGTACTTTGGGGCGTTAGCGGTTATAAGGTACCAGCAAACTCTGCAAACAGAAATGCATTCTTTGGCAATACAACGGCCGATGCTCTCATTACAGGTATTACTGTAGGTCAGTATGGTGTTGATACTGCAGAACTTAGAGCAACTCGTGCAGCTTCAGAAGCTCGTCCAGCTCACGCCGGTTGGGTAAACAGAATTGAAGGTTCTGGTGGTCGTGCAGGTCGCGTCCAGCACGAAGTTCTTGTAGCTATGGGTTCAATGTCTGGTGACGCAGAAGATGCTGCATTCCCAGATTATAAGATCTCTATTACAACTCAGCCATCCGGCAATACAGCCAATACAACTGCTGCTCAACAGGCTACATTCAGAGTAGTTGCTACATCAGTACCTGCAGGTGCAACTCTCGCATATCAGTGGACATATGCAAACGGTGATTCACTCGGCGCAGGTGCAAACGTTGGTGTAACGACTGCAGCAAACTTAGTTGTAAACTCAGGTGTTGTAACAACCAATACAAGCTTCAAGGTTGCAATCTCTACAACTGGTGGAGATACAGTAACATCTTCGAACGCCGTATTGACAATTACAACTTAATAGTGATTTAACATGACAGATAATGCCAAGAAGACTTCAGAATTACCTACGACCAATAATGCCGTAGCAAATGATAGGATAGTTATACTTAAGGATCCAGCAGGAACACCTTCTACTAGAACTATTAAAGTATCTGATCTTCTTGGCAACTCTGCTGCCAATGTTGTTGTACAGCAAACAACACCAGCAAATAGTACCGCGCTCACAGTAAAAGCCGGTACTATTTTTTATGATAATTCTTATCTTTATGTAGCTACATCGAATAATAATATCAAGAGAGTTGCATTAAGTACATTTTAAATTTAATGATAATGAATATTGAAAAAATAACTGATGACAACTATTTTATATTTTGCGCAAGACATTATGATAAACAATGTCATAGCACTGAAGAATTTATAGAAGATTTACAAAGAATAAAGTATATTAAAAAATTAATAACAAGATATGAAGAAACAGGTGAACTAAAAGAAAGATTGATACTTAATCATTTAATTATATTATCAAATGTTTTTGGTCCTGAAATAGCATGTAAGATAATTTTCTTAAAGATGAAAGACCAATTAAAATATTTAAAGCCTTTTATGATACTACTAAATATATTACCAAGTAGATTATACAATGTTGGCGAAGAAAAAATAATTAATACCGACATAGTCCCTATGGACATGAAAATAGTAGAAGCATTAAGGAAAATCTGATGATAAATGAAGTTTCTCCAGAATTAGTTGGTAAAGTTAACAAGGCAAGACTATCTAAGCCAGCTAAAACTTCTGCTGCACAAAAGACACTTGACAAAGCTGTTAAGAAAGCTTGGTTGAAATCATCAGTTGGTAAGATTAAAGAAGACTCCCCTGTTCCTGCAAATGTTACTGGACCTGCTGTACCCGGTACTGGTGATGATCCAGCAACATGGGTCAAGGGAAAGAAGAAACTTAGATCTATCTTAAAAAGAAAAGAATTAGAAGAAAATAATGATATTGATAGAATCAATAAAGTAACTGATTATATTAAAAGTATACCAGCAGAAAAAGACAAAGTAAAAAAATTACCAAACGTAAATGATATTCCTTCTGATAATCCTGCCAGTAAGTTGTTTAAGGTTAAAGAAGAAAAAGATTATGAAGGCCAAATGGCACGTGCTCAGCTCCAGATAATAGCAAAAAGAGCAACTGCTTTAGCCGAGATGATGACAGATGAGATGGAACTTGAAGCTTGGGTACAAAGCAAGATTACAACAGCAGAAGATTATGTAACTACTGTTCATGACTATATGACTACCAGAAAAGAATAAGTCATGGCTGAAGATAAAAGAGTCGATAGAATCGAGCAGACTCTAGAAAAGCTTGCCGACGTGCAAATTGATCTAACAAAAATGCTAGCAGTGCATGAACAGCGAATCCAAAGCTCCGAAAAACACGTGTCTTCTATAGAAGATATAATAGAACGTCGTCGTGAAGAATCAGATATCAAATTGAGAGATGTATACGAAACAATGAGAAGTGAAGACAAGAATATCATAGAAGAAATACATAAACTCAGAGACGAATCAACAAAACAACACCAAATACTTACAAATAAGATAGCTTCACTTGAGAAGTATATTTGGATGTATATTGGTGGATTCACCGTAGTTAGTTTCGTAATTACACACAGTGATAAAATCCTACGTATCTTAAAATAAGCATTTACATAGCTTCTTAAATTAGTTATAATCTTATCCATGCACACTGATAATGGATAATGTAATGCAAGCTACGTATTGGTTAGACCAAAAATATATCAATCTAATTGCTTTTAGACTAGAAAGATTTAAGCAGAGGAACAACGGTTATAACTTCCGGTGTCCACTTTGTGGTGACTCTGCTCGTAGTAAATCTAAAACTCGTGGTTGGATCTATCAAGAGTCTGGTAAATATAAGTTTCATTGCTTCAACTGCAACGCTCATTCTGATTTTCCTATCTTTCTTAAGAAGATCGATGCTCAGCTATTCTCCGAATATAAGATGGAGTCTATGGCCGGTAATAAGACTGATGAGCAAGTTGAACTGGAGACTTTCGTAGAGAAGATGAAGAAACCTGTCTTCATGAAGATGGGTCCACTTAAAGGATTAAAGAAAGTATCTCAGCTTTCTCCAGATCATAGGGTTAAGAAGTTTGTTGAATCTCGTAGAATCCCTAACCCATTCCACGCCATACTTTTTTCCTGTCCTAATTTTAAGCGTTTTACTAATGACTTGGTTCCTAACAAGTTTGATGATGATTCTCTTGCGCGCGATGAGACTCGTCTTCTTATACCCTTTATGGATTCTAATAAAAATGTGCACGCCTATCAGGGTAGAGCGTTGGGCAATTCAGCAGTCAAGTATATTACTATCATCCTTGATGACAATGTTCCAAAAGTTTACGGACTTGATCGCGCTAAGTTTGATAGGGATGTATACGTCTTTGAAGGGCCTATTGATAGTATGTTTGTTCCTAATTCTATCGCTACTGCAGGTGGTGACTTGGTATCTGCTCTTCGCACCTTTGATAAAGATAAGCTTGTTATCGTCTACGACAATGAGCCTCGCTCTAAGGAAACTGTCAAGAAGATAGATAAAGCAATTATGCAAGGATATAGAGTATGTATATGGCCTGAAAATTTAGAACATAAAGATATTAATGATATGATCCTCGCAGGCATGTCATCTGAATTTATTGAATATATAATAAGACAGAACACTTATCGTGATTTGGCAGCCAAATTGGCACTTACAAAATGGAGTAAAGTATGAACACCGCTAAGATTATTGCCGTTACTAATCCGACTATCTGTGCTTCTAATGATCCTGAAGCACCTTATATTACAGTCGATGAGTTTATTGCATACGTTGCTCGTGTAAGTAACCCATCTAACCAGATGAATACATCAACTGCACCAAAACTTCTTCGTTATCTCGCTAAGCATAAACATTGGTCTCCATTTGAGATGGTTAACATTGTGATGGAGATTGAGACTACTCGAGATATTGCTCGTCAGATCCTACGTCATCGTAGTTTCTCATTTCAAGAATTCTCACAACGTTATGCTGATCCAACAACAGATCTTGGATGGTTTGATCGTAGACAGGCTCGTCTTCAAGATCTTAAAAATAGACAAAACTCAATTGAAAATGATAATGTTGATCTTCAAAATCAGTGGGAATCATATCAACGAGATGTAATTCGTAAAGCTTCTGGTGCTTATCAGTGGGCAATTGAAAATGGTATCGCAAAAGAGCAGGCTAGATCTGTTCTTCCTGAAGGCTTGACAAACTCTCGTATGTATATGAATGGCACTCTTCGTTCTTGGATTCATTATTGTCAGCTTCGCATGGGTGTTGAGACACAAAAAGAGCATCGTGAAGTAGCCACTGATGCTTGGTATCAGATTGTAGAAAAGTTCCCATCACTGAAAGATGCACTTGATCTCGGAGAATAATTAATGCCATTTTATTTGAAGAAGCCTATTCCAATTGAAGCTAGAGAAATGACACCAGAAAGTATAAATGAATTAGTAGAATGGTCAAATGCTTCAATCGTTAAACACGTCGATGGAACGCCTCGTGGAATGATGGTTTGGACTTTAGAAGGAACCATGACTGGCAGGATGGGAGACTATCTGTGTAAGGGCGTAAGAGGAGAGTTTTACTTCTGTGCTCGAGAGATATTTCATGAAACATACACTTTAGTATCGGAAAAATAATGGAAGAACAACTCTTAACAGCCATCGACTATAATGAAAAGTCTGGCTACAATATGATGATTGTATGGGATATTGGTCGTAGATGTAACTATGACTGTACTTATTGTACTCTATACATGCATAACTCTTGGTCACCTCACGCTGAGATGGAAGAGCTAAAAAAGACTATGAAATATATTGATGAATACTATTCAGTATATAAGTCTTTTCATAAAGTCGACTTCATGGTAACAATTAGCTTTACTGGCGGTGAACCTACAGTAAATCCGCATTTCTTTGAATTTGTGAAATGGATCCATGAAACTTATCCTAAAAAATATAGACTTAGCATGACTACTAATGCTACTTGGCCTTTAGACACCGGTGATAAGATCTTCAAATTGTTTAATATGATAACAGTTAGTTATCATACTGAAGCACATCCTACATTGAAAGAAAAAGTTGTTAAGAACATTCTTCATCTTCAAGATATTGGTCAACGTTTTAAAGTAAACGTTATGATGCATGCTAATGAACAATATTTCAATGAGTGTGTAGATCTTATGGAAAATGTTCTTGCGCCTCGTAAGATTAGTTTTATTCCAAGAATTATTGGTGAGAGACTAGAAGAACAAAAGAAACAAGAGATCGATCGCAAGAAGCAAAAAGTAATTACAAGAAGCAAGATTCACGCTTATACGCATGAACAAGCTGCTTACATAATGATGTATTGGAACAAGAAAAATCTTGAACTTACAGATCATGCTTTTTCTAATATTAAAACAAGCAATCTTAGTGTTGATGAATCTATTCAAGGATTCTTTGATAGACTGCTTAAATCTAAAGAAGTAGAAGTTGAGTCAGTAGAAGAATTTCTTTCTAAAGAACCATTAAATGTTCAAAAAGAAATTAAGAAAATAGAGAATAAGCAACAGGCTGTTGCTGAAGTTTCTATGAAAGGTAAAAATAAAGAAGAAGTTCCTGCTGTTCTAATAGAGCAAGGTGAACATTCTAAGAAAAAAACTTATACACTTATAGATAACACTAATGCTCCTGCAAAGAAGAGCATTGAAACAGCAAACTTTGATTTTAATGCTAAGTTGGATAAGATCAGAGAAGCTCGTAAAAATTATGAAGATCCTTTAAATATTGTTAAACCTGTTGATACTCTCTTAAAGTCTAAGTTTGAAGAGGGTAAAGTTGTTGGCCGCTCTATTGGTAGAATGTGTTGTGGTGGTAGAGACTTATCATGTCAAACAGTACATTCAGAAAAAGATCAGTGGGATGAAATTAGATTTGCCAAGAATACTAATTTCAAAGGCTGGAAATGTATGATCAATTGGTTCTTTCTTCATATTGAACAAGAAAAAGATATTGTTTTTCATCATCAAACATGTAGAACAAGTCTCAATAGTGTTGAAGAACCTATCGGAAAAGTTAGTGAGTTTCCAAAAATCATTGCTAAAGTCAAAGAGCATTTATATGGTAATTTAGAGATTCCATATATCACTTGTCCACATGATCTTTGTGGTTGTGGCATGTGTGTTCCAAAAGCAAAAGATGAAGAAACGGCTAAGAAACTTTTTAGCAAATATGTCAAATATCCAGTTGAACCTATTATGGAACCAACTTTAACACCTGACCCTGAGCTATTGAGACACATGAAAGAGATGAGAGATTATAAATAGATCGGTAACAGGAGTGAATCATGAAGAAGATAGCATTAATATTGTGCTTATTTTCTTCTGCTTCTTATGCAAGTGAACTGAGCTTTGGGTTTAAGAACCCATCTTTTTCTGGTGTCGGCTATTCGTCTCATGTCTTAACTATTGATAACCTTGAACAAACAAGGAAGCAGAAGATAATAGAAGACAAAAAGACGGAGGCAGCCAAAGCTGCAGCTGATGCCAAGAATACTAACTTGGCTAAGTTTTTAAACAATCTTGAAAGTAGAATCTATGCAACGATATCTCAGAATATCGCTGCTGAGTTATTCAAAGAAGGCGGAGCCACGCAAGGATCTTTTGATATAGGTGGAAATAATTTACAATGGAACTCTGATGGAAGTACTATAACATTAAGAATCACAGATCCCGGTGGTAGTGTTACGCAAGTAGTAGTGCCATACGGGAGTTTAGCATGGTAAAGTATGCATTTTTAATGTTATGTGCTTTAGCTTTAGCTGGATGTACTGGCAGCAAGATAACATCAAGTAGAGATTTAGAAAATCAATTTGATAAAGCTGAAGTAATTACTACAAAAAGATTCAACGAACTCATAAATATGCCAGCAGTGGCCACTGATCCTATACCAGTAGCTGTATACAAATTTTCTGACATGAGTGGCCAAAGAAAACCATCAAGTAACTATGCCAGTTTGAGTTCTGCAGTTACACAGGGTGGTGAAGTCATATTGATTAAAGCTTTACAAGATGCTTCTAAGGGTAAGTTCTTTAAACCTATCGAGAGAGTAAGTCTTGATAACCTTGTTAAAGAAAGACAACTTATTAGAAGTCAACGTGAAGTATACGAAAAAGAAGAAGCTAAACCTCTAACGCCACTAATAGTTGCTGGTATCATGATAGAGGGTGGTATAGTTGGTTATGACAGCAATATTGCAACTGGTGGTATTGGTGCGAGATATCTTGGACTTGGAGCTCAACAAGAGTATCGCAAAGACGAAGTAACCGTTATGCTGAGATTAATATCAATTAGTACTGGTGAGATATTAATATCTAGTGGTGTAACTAAGACTATCTATAGCACCGGTGTAAGTGCTAACGTATTTAAATTCGTTGATGCTGGTACAAGATCTGTTGAGTTAGAAGCAGGCACTTCTATAAATGAGCCTACAACTTATGCTGTTAGGTTGGCTATAGAGACAGCTGTAGTTGATATGATAAAACAGGGTGCTCAGAAGAAGTTATGGAAGTATAAAGAAGCAAATAAAAAGGAAAACAAGAAATGAAAACAATCACAAGAATGATGGCGTTTATATCATTCTTGGTTATGTCAGGTTATGTAAATGCGGCAAATTTAATTTATATGGATCAGATCGGTGATGGTTCTACTATAAACATCACTCAGACTGGTGCAGGAAACGCAGTTGGTTCTTCAGGTGTTAAGTCAACGTTTACTGGTGACAATAACACTGTAACTATTGAACAGGTTGGAAATAATAACGTAACTAACATGACTGTTAGTGGTGATGGTGCTACAATATCATCTATCATTAATGGTAGTTCAAATATTCTAAACTTGGAATGTGGTGCTAATGGTGGTTCTTGCGGACCGTCAACAATCACAAAGACTATTACTGGTGATGGCAACCAAGTAAATCAAACAACTGATACTCTAACAAATACAACAGTAACTATCCAGTCAGATAACAACCAAGTAAATATTACTAGCACATCTACAGCAGTAGCTGGCACTAAGAATACTGTTGATATCTCTGGTGGTAGCGGTAATATTGTGGACGTAGTACAAGCTGGTACAGCATCGACTGTAGGACATGAAGTCGATCTAACAATAAATGGTGCATTAAACACCATAGACTTTAGACAGGGTGGAGCAGTTGATTCTAAGATCGTTACTACAATTACTGGTTCTAGCAACGCCGTTACTATTAAGTCCAACCACAACTAATGCAGCGGTTGGTGAAGTAACAGAGCAGACTGGTCCGACAGAGATCAAGAGAAAGACTGAGGTAATTCCCGGTGCTTTGCAGCTTGGTGTTGAGATGCAAGACGTCATCACCACAGCTAATGCAAAGGCCGGGATAACCTTTAAAGATGATACTAAAGTACAGATAACAGAACATAGTAAATTAGTCATTGATAACTTTGTATATGATGGAGAGAAGAAGACTGGAAAACTTGGTATCAAGATGGCTCTTGGTACTATCAAGTATGCATCTGGTCAAATAGCTAAGAACGATCCTCAGCAAGTATTAGTAACTACACCAACCGCAACCATTGGTGTTAGAGGTACTGATTTTTCTAGTACAGTTGATGAATTAGGCAGATCACAAATAATATTGCTTCCTTCATGTCCTGAAGGCTGGAAAGATATACAAAAAGATTGTGTTACTGGAAAGATCATAGTATCTTCTGCTATGGGCACAGTGTTATTGACTAAACCATTTGAGTCTACTACTGTTGATACAGGTTTTACAAGACCAACACCTTCTGCTATACTAAACCTAGATCTTAACCAAATAAATAATCTTATTATTGTTACACCGCCAAGAGTGACTGAACAGACCGAAAGAGCTATAGAAAGAAGAGGTTATAACTTCTTGGATGAAGACTTTCTTAAGAAAGACTATTTAAAATATACTGAACTCGATAAAGATTTTTTAAAAGAGTTTAATAAGTTGAATAAAGACTATCTTGGCACTGACTATTTGTATAATTTTCTTGATGTTGCTTCTTCACAATTATTGACCGATGAACTAGCAGAATTTAATGCTTTATTGCCTAAATTTAATCCAACAAGTGGTCTTAAGTTTTTTGTTGAGAATGAGATGTTAACTTTATATAGAGAAACAGTAAATAGCTATGCTGAACTAACTATGTCTTCACATAGATCTGGTACTCTTAAGATAACACAAGAAGGACTAGAAGTTAAGCAAGTAATAAACAATACCGGAACTACAATCATTAACATAAAGCAATCAGAATGAAAACACTATTAGCGCTCCTATTCATGACAACAACTGCATTTTCACAGACAGTGCCATCGCCTGTCATGAATACTGCTACAGTGAACTTAACAGGGAATTTTAATAATGTCATTATTAATCAATCTGGCACTGGTTTTCACAGTGCTACTATTAATAGTACTGGCGATAACATCCCCATCAATATCACACAGTCCGGAAATACCAATAAGTCTATATCGCTGGATATTCATTGCACTAGCAATTGTTCAACTAATCCTTATATTATCAATCAATATTGAACATGGAAACCTTAGGAAAACTATTAACCAGCGTTTGGGCAGTTGTTATCTCAGCGATACTTCTATTGGTCGTATCTGTCTGGAATCCAACACCCGTTGAAACTTTACAATTAAAAACTTTTGATTACTTTATTACTTCATTAGATAAGAAAGAATCAGAAGAGGTAGTACTAGTTGAGTTCGGCGAAAAATCTGTTCAAGAGTTCGGTCAATGGCCGTTTGATCGTAGAGACATTTCACAAACAATTGAAAAGCTACGTTGGGCCGGTGCTGGCGCTATTACCATACCTATCTTATTTTCTGAAAAAGATAGGGCAGGTGGCGATAATGATCTTGCGAAGTCTCTTGGCACCGGCGGTGTGGTTATATCGCAAACACCAACAACTCAGCGAAGACCACCAGATGCTGCTCGCAGAGGTTTTGCTGCTATCGGTATGCCTCCTGATACATGGCTTTATACTTGGCCTGGGGCTGTTGCTCCTCTTAAATCTTTGGCAGACAGTGCAGATGGCGTTGGGCTTCTCGCTGGCGCTCCTGAGCGCGATGGTGTGGTCCGTCGTTTGCCTATGTTGGCTAGGATTGGCGATACACTTTATCCTTCACTTGTATTGGAAACCCTACGAACAGTTGCTGGAGATCCCTCTTATCAAATCAAAACCGGTGAAGCAGGTGTCGAAGCCGTCCGTATCCCACAATTCCCGCCCATCACTACAGATCAAAACGGGCGCATCTGGCTCTCGTGGAACACCAGATTCGAGCGTATCGAAGCGACTGAAATCGTTCCAGAAAAAGTAAAAGATAAAATAGTCATTTTAGGGTTAACAATTGAGGGTGTTGGTGGTATAATAGCTACTCCAGCGGGAGAAAAATGGTCACATGAAATACAAGCTAATGCTTTACAGACTGTAATAGATGGTACTTCTATTTCTCGCGTTTCATATGCGAACGTAGTAGAGCTAATATTATTAGCAACATTATTATTGACCATAATTGTCCTAGTGCCACGAGTGTCTGTACTACTAACTGTTCCATTATATGCTCTTTTTGTTTTTAGTGTTGGTTATGGTTCATACTACTTATTTAATTTAACTTTACAATTATGGAATCCTAGTTATATCATATTGGCAGGAAGTGCTGTATATGGACAATTAGTATTTAACAATTTTGCTAGAGAATTTAGACTTAAACAACAGATTAAGAAACAATTTGGAACTTATCTATCACCAGCATTGGTGGAGAAGCTTCAAAAGAACCCGGAGTTATTACAACTTGGTGGAGATACTCGAGAATTATCAATCATGTTTACTGATGTTCGTGGGTTTACTACTATTAGTGAGCATTACGGAAGCGACGTTCAGGGTTTAACAAAGATCATGAACCGTTATATGACGGCCATGACTGCTAAGATCCTTGAAAATAATGGAACACTAGACAAATATATTGGCGATGCTCAGATGGCATTCTGGAATGCACCACTAGATGATGCAGATCATGCTAAGCATGCCGTTAAAACAGCACTGGAGATGTTAGATGATTTGGCCAGATTCAACGACGAGATCGCTATTGAAGGCGTACCACCTTTCGGCATGGGGCTCGGTATTAATACTGGGTCCGTTGTTGTTGGGAACATGGGTAGTTCTCAGCGTTTTGATTATACATGCCTTGGTGACTCGGTAAATCTTGC
>Ga0222712_10000777_pt1 | contig 40790 bp, 47 predicted proteins | sample C33_657DmetaG_FD_165043 | JGI IMG/M metagenome (GOLD analysis project Ga0222712, IMG submission 165043) | Estuarine water microbial communities from San Francisco Bay, California, United States - C33_657D | ecosystem: Environmental > Aquatic > Marine > Unclassified | place: USA: California... | reverse complement strand
CCGCGTGGCTTTGCTGAAGGGGTTGTCTGAAAACGTCATCGACCAATGCCTTGTCGAGCGCGTCGTCATCATGCCCGGCGCACGCGCGCTGGTGCAGACGATCCGCGCCCATGGCGGCATGGCGATCCTTGTGTCGGGCGGTTTTACCCGTTTTGCGGATCCTGTGGCGTCAGAGATCGGTTTCAACAAGGCCATCGCCAATCGCCTTGGGATCAAGGACGGGATGCTGACCGGACGGGTTGAGGGCAACATCGTTGGCGCCCAGACCAAGCGGAAGGCGCTGATGGATGCTGTGTCCGCTTATGAACTCGGGTCCTCTGCCAGCCTTGCTGTGGGTGACGGGGCGAATGACATCCCCATGATTGAGGCGGCAGGCTTAGGCGTTGCCTATCACGCCAAGCCGAAAACAGCCGAGGCCGCCGCGGCCCGGGTGGACCATGGCGACCTGACGGCTATCCTTTATGCAATGGGCTATCCGCGCAGCGCTTGGGCCTGCGCGGACTAAGCTTCCATCGAAGTTATGGTGCGATGGGGAAGCACCGGTCATTGCGGCTCCTGCAGAGCCGATCAAGCAGCAGGTCGTGGCGATTTCCGCTCCTGCGTCAAAGGTGGCCAAGGCACCGGCGCCGTTTGAATCGGGCCGGTTCGTGGTGCAGCTCGGTGCGTTTAAGTCAGCTGGAGTCGCCGCCAATGGTTGGACCCAAGTGTCGAAGCGCTGGGGTTTTCTGAATGAGTATGACGCGCGTCAAGCGAAGGTGAAGCTGCCAAAGGGGACTTTCTATCGCCTGTCGGTTAGCGGCTTTGAGACACGCAGCGCAGCCAATGAAGTCTGCAGCAAGATCAAGGCTGAATGTGGCCAGTGCTTCATCCGCTCCATTCTGCCGACAGATGGTGTCCGCTGGGCCGCCCAAGGCAGCAAGAAGGGCCCGCAATTGGCCTCGCGCTAATCCCTATCGATATCCCCACGTCACACACGGGGTAGGGCGGTCAGGACAAGTCCCGGCCGCCCTTCATCGTTTTCAGAACACGCCCCTGCACGGGCAACTTGTCGAAGGGCGTGTTGCCGGCTTGGCCGACGAACTTCGCTGCATCGATCTGCCAGGGCCTGTCGGCATCAAAGAAGACGAGGTCGGCAGGCGCGCCCACTTCGAGCCGGCCACTGTCTACGCCCAAAAGGCGCGACGGGTTGAGCGAGAGCAGTTCAAACAGGCGTTCCACAGTCACGACACCATCACGCACCAGCCCCAGCGATAGGGCGAGCAGCGTTTCCGCCCCAGCAGCGCCGGGGTCTGCGTCGGCAAAGGGCAGGCGCTTGACTTCCGGCCCACGCGGATCGTGCGCGGAACCGATCACATCAATCGTCCCGTCACGAACAGCCTCAATACAGGCCCGCCGGTCGGCCTCGGCCCGCAGCGGCGGGGAGAGGCGCGCAAATGTACGGAAATCGTTAATGGCGACTTCGGACAGGAAGAGGTGGCTGGGTGAAATGCCGCAGCTGATCGCCAGCCCGCGCGCTTTGGCGTCGCGGATCAGGTCCAGCCCCTTGGCTGTCGTCACCGTTCGGAAATGCAGCCGAGCGCCGGTGAGTTCGGCTAGCATCAAGTCACGTGCAATCGCAATCGCTTCAGCCTCAGCGGGCGCGCTGGACAGGCCCAGACGGGTCGATGTCTCACTCGCCGTGGCGACAGCGCCTGCCGCCAGCCCGGCGTCTTCCGCGTGGGAGATGACTGTCAGACCCAGCGAAGCGGCGTACGTCAGCACTTTGTGCATGACACCTGAGTCCGCCACCCAGCCGCGACCGGTGGAGACTGCCTTGGCCCCCGCCTTGCGCATCATAGTATATTCGCCGAGTTCGATGCCGGCGAGGCCGCGTGTGGCCGCGGCGAGCGGGTGGACCCAAAGATCGGGCTTGGCGGCAAGCGCGGCTCTCTGGACGATACCGGGCTCATCCAGCACCGGCTTTTGGTCCGGCATCAGCGCAATGCGGGTGATGCCGCCTGCAATGCAGGCACGCTTATCGACTGAGAAGACGCCAAGATCGACAATGCCGGGGGCGACATGCGCGCCTTTGGCATCGAGGATCTCTGCTCCGGCAGGAATGTCTCCGCCTATGGCTGCAATCCGGTCTCCCTCCAGCAGGAGCGTACCTTTGCCGCCGACGAGATGGGCGTTGGTGATGGCGATCATCGTCTTCATGCCACGCCCCTCCGGCCGCGCGTCAGCACGTCAAGGCAGGCCATGCGCACGGCAACCCCCATTTCAACCTGTTCAGCAATGACGGAGCGATTGACGTCGTCGGCCACGTCGCTGGCAATCTCGACACCGCGGTTCATCGGGCCGGGGTGCATGACGAGTGCGTCAGGCTTGGCGCGCTTCAGCCGTTCATAGGTCAGACCATAAAGCGCATGATATTCGCGCAGCGAGGGGACAAAGCCGCCCTCCATCCGCTCGGTCTGGAGGCGCAGCATCATGACCACATCGGCGTCGGCAATGCCTTCATCCATATCGGTGAAGGGGGTGACGCCCATCTGCTCAATCGCCGGCGGCATCAGCGTGGCCGGGGCGACGACGCGGACGTCGGCGGCGAGCGAGGTGAGGGCCAGGATGTTCGAACGTGCAACGCGGCTGTGCAGCACATCGCCGCAGATCGCGACTTTGAGACCCTGAAAATTGCCCTTGCGGCGGCGGATCGTCAGTGCGTCGAGCAGCGCCTGAGTCGGGTGTTCGTGGCGCCCATCTCCGGCGTTGAGCACCGGGCAGTCCACCTTGTCTGCAATCAGCGCGACAGCTCCGGACGAGGCATGGCGGATGACGATCACGTCCGCCCGCATGGCGTTGAGTGTGATCGCGGTGTCGATCAGCGTTTCGCCCTTCTTCACGCTGGAAGTTGCCGCGTGCATGTTCACGACATCCGCGCCGAGGCGCTTTCCAGCAATCTCGAACGACAGCAATGTGCGCGTCGAATTTTCGAAAAAGGCGTTGATTTGGGTCAGGCCTGCAAGGCGGTCATCATGCTTGGTGAGCGAACGGTTGAGCGTGACCCATTGTTCGGCTTCATCAAGCAAATACAGGATTTCATGCGGCTGCAGGCCAGCGATACCGAGCAGATGCCGGTGCGGGAAAAGCGATGATGTCATTAAAGCCCAGCCCTAGACGGGATGTGCCTCAGGTTCAAGCGTTCCTGAAGAGGTGATCATCCCAGCAAACCGCCCATGGCCAGTGCGTCGATGGCGCCTTGCAGGATATAGGCGGCGGCGGCGGAGTCGACCCGCTCGGCCCGTTTGGCGCGCGACAGGTCCGCATCAATCATCGCCCGTTCCACGGCTTGCGTGGACCAGCGTTCATCCCAGAGCAGGATAGGCAGGCCAAGGTCCTCCATGTTGCGGGCAAAGGCACGCGTGGATTGGGTGCGTGGACTGTCCGTCCCGTCGAGATTGAGCGGCAGGCCCATGACGATACCTTTGACGGATTGGGCTGCGATAAGGTCACGCAGCTTAGCCCTGTCGACAGAGAACTTCGCACGGCGGATGAGGTCCGCAGGCGTCGCGATGGTCCAGCCGGCATCGCACAGCGCGGTGCCAATTGTCTGCGTGCCGACATCAAGACCGATCAGGCGGCCGCCTTCGGGCAGGGCCGCGCGATAGTCCAGGGGGGTAGAGGTAATCACTTGGCTGAAAACGCCGCCATGCGCCGCGCGGCATCCGCCCGGACATTGGCCCAGAAGAGGCTGTAATCGTACACATGGTAGTTGTTGCCGGGCAGAACATAGGGCCCAAGGTCCGGTCCTTCGCCGATCTGCAGATAGCCCTTGGCATCGCAGCGGGCCGGGGACCCGCCGGAGACCAGTTCGCCGGTCTTCAGGTCCGCGCTGTTCTTCAACGTGCCGAGATTGGCCGTCGCGGGCGCGTCTGGCGCGGCGCCGCCGGTGAGGGGATTGGTACACAGATAGGCGTCGCCGCGTGGCTTGCCGGTCAGGCCCGGTTGCGCATCGAACAGCGTGACCACGCCTTCATAGTCTGCGGGCTCGGCATAGCTCTGCCAGCTGAGTACGCAGCTGGTCTGGTCCGGCTTGGAGCAGGCGGGGAGGCCCAGCGCGGGCAGATCCGCCTTGATCGAAATGGGCCATCCCACGGCATAGGCCGCGACGATCCGCTTGGAGAGGGGTTTGCCGACGACCCGATCCTGCATCAGATGCAGTAGGTGCATCGCGCCCTGACTGTGCCCGGCAAGAAGGATGGGCGTGTCCGGCTTTTGCGCAGCGACAAAGGTATCGAACGCCATCAGAACGTCGCGATAGGCGAGTGCCATGGCTTTCGTGGCTTCGGGCTGATCCGTCAAGAAAGCGCCGAAAGCGGCCTGCCGGTAACGCGGCGCCCAGATGTTGGGCGCACTGTTGAAGGCGCTGGCCTGCCCACGGACGAACTGGGTTGCCGTTTCATTGGCTTCCTTGTCGTCGAGCGGCGCATTCCAATGATTCTTGGTTAGATAGCTTGTCGGATGAACAAAAAAGACTGCAATATCAGTATTTTGTGTTTCATTTTTTGGAGTGTTTATCGGGAGCCATTGGGCCGGATTATTGGCGATGTCAGGCCGCGCAATCCACATGCTTGGGGAGGCATAGGCATCTGTTGCAAGCGCCGGTTGCTCTTTAAAGGCCTCCCCTGGCACAAAGGCAAGGCGCGATAATTGCAGCCCGAAAAGGCGCAAGGCCAAGAGCACGAGGAGGACGAGAACGATAATCCCGGCAATAACATAGAGGAATTTACGCGCCACAAGCTGCTCCGGAAATGAAGGCGCCTTACTGCATGGGGCATCGGAATGATGCAAGCCATGCTTGTGCGCTGGCCCCATCGGCATAAGCTGGGCTGCGAGAGTGAGGAGGGTGGGCATGACCGAGTCGAGCACACAGGATTGGCCAGAGCGGAACTGGGCCATCGCGATATTGGGCGCGCTGGTGGGGTTGGCGATCCAGCAACTGGCAGATGGCAAGATGGACGACGTAATGCGCCCGGGGCAGGCCGAGGCTGTTGCCATCACCAAGCCTTGCGAAGGTTGCGGTGTGGAGGTTTACCGTTTCACGCAGACGGCGAATGGCGCTTGGTCTCGCGCAAACGACAACGCGCCGCCGACCGTCAACTGGGCGGCGATCAAAAAGGCAGAGTCCGGCGCGATCAAGGCGGGTAAAGTTGAAATTCGTGAGGTCCGCAGGCGGCAGGTCTATGTTGATGGCAAGCCAGCGGGGTTGCCGTTTGAGTGAGCGGATCTCCTCAACTTATTGATCTGCGCCGATCCCAGGCGGTTGTTTTCAGCCACGCCTACGGTAAAGCACAGGGGAATAAGATTTTCCTTTTAGCAGGACGCCAAACCCATGAAATTCTTCGCAGACACTGCCGAAATCGCCGACATTAAAGAACTTGCCGCAACGGGTCTGCTCGATGGCGTTACGACCAACCCATCGCTGATCGCCAAGTCGGGCCGGGATTTCATGGAAGTCACGCGCGAAATCTGCGGCATCACAGATGGCCCGGTGTCGGCCGAAGTCGTCGCGCTCGACCATGCGACGATGATGAAGGAAGCCGAAGTGCTCCGGAAGATCGCCGACAATGTCTGCATCAAGGTGCCATTGACGATTGACGGGCTGAAGACCTGCAAGGCGCTGAGCAGCGACGGCACGATGGTCAACGTCACGCTCTGCTTCTCGGCCAATCAGGCGCTGCTCGCGGCAAAGGCCGGCGCGACCTTCGTGTCGCCCTTTGTCGGTCGTCATGACGACAACGGCTTTGACGGGATGCAGCTCATCGCCGACATCCGCCTGATTTACGACAATTATGGTTTTGAAACAGAAATCCTCGTCGCCAGCGTCCGCCACGGCATCCATGTGCTTGAAGCCGCTAAGATCGGCGCAGACGTGATGACGGCGCCGCCCTCTGTCATCAAGTCGTTGTTCAACCACGTCCTGACCGACAAGGGCATCGCCGGCTTCCTCGCCGATTGGGAAAAGACAGGACAGAAAATCATTTGAGCGACATCGTCCAGCGCTGGTCCGACCATCTCCGTCGGGATCGGCGACGGTCGACCCACACTGTCCGCGCCTATGTGGCAACGGCAGAGCGTTTGATGAGTTTTCTGCGGGTGCATCATGGCGGTGCACCCGATCTGACCAAGGTCGAGGCGGCGGACCTGCGCGCCTATCTCGCCTCCCGCAGGGGCGACGGCGTCGGCAATGTGTCTACCGCGCGTGAATTATCAGCCGTGCGGGGTTTTCTGAAATTTGCAGGCGGTGATGCCGCGGTCCCTCGGGTCAAAGGGCCGCGCGTCCGCAAGTCGCTGCCCCGGCCGGTTTCGCCGGATGAGGTGATTGCGCTGGCCGAAGACGTGGTGGATCAGGCGAAGGAGCCCTGGATCGCGGCGCGCGACTGGGCGATCCTGCTGCTGCTTTACGGTGCGGGCTTACGCATCGGGGAGGCGCTAGGGTTAACCGGGGACATTCTCCCCATTGGTGAGACCATGTCCGTGACCGGCAAGCGCCAAAAGACGCGCATCGTGCCCATCTTGCCTGAGGTGCGCACGGCCATTGGAACCTATGCCGACATCTGCCCCTATGGTGTGGCGAAAGGGGAGCCGCTGTTTCGCGGAGCGCGCGGTGGGCCGCTGGAGCCCGGCATCGTGCGCCGCGCGGTGCAGGCGGCACGGACCCGCCTCAACCTGTCAGACCGGACGACGCCGCACGCTCTGCGCCACAGCTTTGCCAGCCATTTGCTCTCACGAGGCGCAGATTTGAGGAGCCTGCAGGAATTGCTCGGTCATGCCAGCCTGTCGTCCACGCAGGTGTATACAGCGGTCGATGCGGCTTATTTGCTGGATGTGTACCGGACAGCACATCCGCGGGCATAGCGTTGTGGCTCAGCCCTTATCCGGCTTCCAGGTGATCAGTCGCCAGACATAGCCGAGCACGATCACCGCCATCACCGCGGTGGCAATCGGCCCGACGAACTGGTCTATGTCCTTGAAGTTCTTGCCCATCGTGTAACCAGCAAGGCCGAGCAGCGCGGTCCAGCCGGCAGTGCCGATGGTGGACCAGAGAACAAAAGTCGACAGACGCATGCGCAGCAACCCAGCCGGGATGGAGATCAAGGAGCGCAGCGTCGGCAGCATCCGGCCGAAAAAGACGATCGCCCAGCCTTGCGTGCCGAACAGCTTTTCCGCCTTTTCAATCTCATGCCAGTCGAGCGTGAGGAAGCGGCCCCAGCGGACAATCAGCGGCTTGAACCGCTCAATGCCGATCACGCGCGCGGCGAGATACCAGAAGTAATTGCCCAGCATCGCGCCTGCGGTGCCCGCTGCGATGACGGCAGTAATGTTCATCTTGCCCCGCGCGGCGGCGAGGCCGGAGACTGACATGATGATCTCCGACGGGATCGGCGGGAAGACGGTTTCCAGAAACATCAGGAACCCGACGCCCAGATAGCCAGCGTCCTCAATCAGCTTAATGATCCAATCGCTCATTTGGCGATTTTCGCTTCAATTGTGTCCCAGATTAGGGCGGGGGTATCCGTGCCGTTGAAGGCGTCGATGGCGACGATGCCTGTCGGCGATGTGACGTTGATTTCGGTCAGCCATTTGCCGCCGATCACGTCGATGCCAACGAACAGCAGACCGCGCTTTTTGAGTTCAGGTCCGATGGCGGCGCAGATTTCGCGCTCGCCAAGCGTCAGCTCAGTCGCTTCCGCGCGGCCACCGGCGGCGAGGTTGGAGCGGATTTCGCCCGCGCCGGGAATGCGGTTGATCGCACCGGCCACTTCGCCGTCGATGAGCACGATGCGCTTGTCGCCGCTTTCCACCGCGCGGATAAAGGCTTGCGCCATGAAAGGTTCGCGCCACACCTGCCCGAACAGTTCGGTGATCGCAGCGAGGTTCTTGCCGTCCTTGGCGATGTGCATGACAGCAGACCCGGCATTGCCGTGGAGCGGCTTTACGACGATTTCGCCGTGTGTCTTGTGGAATTCGCGCACCTCGTCGAGCGAGCGTGTGACGAGCGTCGGCGGCATGAACTGCGCGAAATCGAGCACGAAGACCTTCTCCGGCGCGTTGCGCACGCTGACCGGATCATTGGCGACCAGCGTCCGATGCGTGATGCGTTCCAGAAGATGCGTGGCCGTGATGTAACCCAGATCAAAGGGCGGGTCCTGCCGCATCAGCACGGCGTCAATGTCATCGGCCAGATCGATTTTGACCGGGGCGCCGAAGGAGAAATGGTTGCCCGCCTCGCGCTGCACCGTCACCGGACGCGCCGTCACCCAAACGCGGCCGTCCAAATAGTTCAATTCGTCTGCGGTATAGTGGTAGCTGGTATAGCCGCGTGATTGCGCGGACAGCATCAACGCGAAGGTCGAATCGCCGGTAATGTTGAGACCCTCCATCGGGTCCATCTGGAATGCGACCTTCAGGGTCATTGCGGGTCTCCTTGTCTGGCGGGCGATCTAGGCGAAGCGGGCGGCTTTGTCACCCGTGCCAGGCGTTGGGGATGTGACGCGGCCGCGCGAACGGCGCGACCAGCATCACGTCGATGCGGATGTCTTCACCGTTCGCTGCATAGCGTGGCTGAAGGGCATTGGCCGCAGATGCCACACGGCGCAGGCGCCATGCATCGATGGCGGTGTCGAGGTCTTCCTTTTTGCGGCGGGCCTTCACCTCGATGAAGGCAACGGTGCGGCCACGTTTGGCGACAAGATCGACTTCGCCAACGCGGAGTTTCACGCGGATGGCAAGGATGCGCCAGCCGTGGAGCCGCAGCCACCAGGCCGCAACGGTCTCTCCCCAACGGCCGCGACGTTCGGCGGCCTGCCGGGTCATTTGCCGAGCAGTTCCAGCGCGCGGGCGTAGAGCGCCTTGCGATCCGCCCCCAGCGTGCGGGCAACCTCTCCGGCGGCTTTGGCAGGGGAGGCCGTCTTTAACGCCTCCACGAGCGCCAATTCGATGTCATCACCCGAAGCTGCCTCTGGTTCACCGGGCGGGCCGACCACGATGACGATTTCCCCCTTGGGCGGAGCCCCCTCATAACGCGCGGCCAGTTCTAACAGCGTGCCGGTCAAGCACTCCTCATAGGCCTTGGTGATTTCTCGCGCGACGCCTGCCTCACGGTCCCCCAGCACCTGCGCCAAGATGGCAAGCGTGTCCGCAAGGCGCGGGCCAGATTCATAGAACACCAACGTAGCGCGCAGGGTTTTGAATTCTGCAATCTGGTCGGCCTTCGCCTTGGCTTTGGGCGGCAGAAATCCTACAAAAAAGAACCGGTCAGTCGGTAATCCCGCCAAGGTCAGCGCGGCGATGACAGCAGACGGGCCGGGGATCGTCACGATATGGCGGCCGGCGGCGCGCGCATCGCGGACAAGTTTGTAACCGGGATCGGAAATGAGCGGTGTGCCTGCGTCCGACACCAAGGCCACGGCCTCATTCGCCATGCGCTCAATCAGGCCGGGGCGGACCCGGTCTGCATTATGATCATGATAAGGCTGCATCGGGCGTTTGACGCCGATATGCTGCAACAGCTTCGCCGTGACGCGGCTGTCTTCCACCGCTATGATATCCGCCTCGCGAAGAATCGAGGCAGCGCGTGGACTTAAATCGCCGAGATTTCCGATAGGCGTGGCGACGATATAGAGACCGGGTTGAAGCGAAGAAGCCATAGGGAGTGCGTCATGGCAGACGATATGGGTGAGGGGCAAGCGACAGACCTCAAACGGCGCAAAATCATGCGCTGGGGTCTTGTTGGTGCAGCACTGTTTATGGCCGGGTGCCAGGTCGTGCCCAAGGGCCCGCCAAAGCCCGTCGAGGCGCCTCCGGAAGAGGGCGCGGTGACTGGCCTTCCGTCAGACGCCACGCGCCACCGCATTGCGCTGCTCGTGCCATTGACCGGCTCGAACGCTGGCATTGGGCAGTCTATCGCCAACGCGGCGAACATGGCCGTGCTCGATACCGGCGGTGAACGGATCCGGATGACGGTCTATGATACCGCAGGCGGTGCGGCCGCCGCTGCTGAAAAGGCCATTGCTGAAGGCAATAAGCTGATCCTCGGGCCATTGCTCGCCGAAGATGTTCGCGCGGCCGCCGAAGTCGGGCGCCGCAATCGCGTGCCCCTTATTGGGTTTTCAAATGACGTGTCGGTTGCAGGCAACGGCACCTATTTGCTCGGATTTACGCCCGCCCAGTCGGTATCCCGCGTGGTCGGCTATGCCCGGTCAAAGGGGATGGTGAAGTTTGCCGGTCTCGTGCCCGTGGGCGTCTATGGCCAGCGCGCGCAGACAGCACTTGCGCGCTCGGTTGAAGAGGCAGGCGGGTCGCTCGTTTCAGTGCAAAGCTATGATCGCAACGCCGGGGCCATCATGGGGGCCATTTCCCGCATCAACAAAGCCGGGGCGGCAGACGCCATCCTGATCGCCGATTCCAGCCGGACGGCGGTGCAGGCGATCCCCATCATCCGTCGCGGGCCGAGCGCTTCTGCCAAGATTTTGGGGACGGAACTCTGGAATACGGAAGCCAGCCTGTCGTCGCCGACTTTGAACGGGGCTTGGTTCGCCAGCGTCTCGGATGGGGTCTACACCCAGATGGCGGCGAAATACCGGACGCGCTTTGGCCTCGCGCCCTATCGCCTCTCGAGCCTTGGCTATGATGCGGTTCTGCTGGCGACCAAGGTTGCGACCAATTGGAAGCTTGGAACCCCGTTCCCGTTGCGGGCATTGGACGATACCGGTGGGTTTGCCGGGATTGATGGTGCTTTCCGTTTCAACGCCTATGGCGTCGCGGAACGCGCGCTTGAGGTGCAGCAGGTCGGCTCAGGAGGAGCGACGGTCGTGTCCCCGGCACCAAAGGGCTTTGTGGACTAAGACCATTTCCCACCCAACCCCGCTCATCCTGAGCTTGTCGAAGGATCGTCCTTCTTCCTGGAAGCCAAAGCACACAGAAGGGCAGTCCTTCGACAGGCTCAGGACAAACGGAGATGGCAGGCTAAGTGGTTTTCTTAAACGCTCACTATCTCCGCCAGTATTCGATCAAGCAGCAGCATCCCGTCCGGTAGGACGGTGATGCGGCTGCCGGATAGGATGATGAGCCCATAGCCAGCCAGTCGCGTTGCCGCGTCGGCATCAATCAGGGCATCCGCGCTCACCCCTGTCCGGCGCGCTATGTCGGCAAGGTCAATGCCTTCGCGCAGACGCAGGCCCATCAACAAGGCCTCCCGCGCTTGCTCTGCCGGAGAAAGCGCGTCTTCCTGCTGCGCGGCGTGGCTGTTGCGCGTGACGGCATTCAGAAAGTTCTCCGGCTTCTTGTGTCGGATCGTGGCCATGCCGCCACGTCGGCCATGCGCGCCGGGGCCGATGCCCGCATAGCTGCCATAGCGCCAATAGGTCAGGTTGTGGCGGCTCTCCTCACCCAAGCGGGCGTGATTGGAAATCTCATAGCGTGGCAGGCCAGCCTCGGTCGTCAGGGCGTCGGTCAGTTCGTAAAACTCCGCCGCTTCATCCGGGTCCTTAGGTGTCAACGCGCCTGTGCGCACCAGCGTTTCAAAGCGCGTGCCGGGTTCGATGGTTAATTGGTAGAGGGAGAGATGGCCCGTCCCGAAGGACAAGGCCCGGCGCAGTTCGGCCTCCCATCCGCTGAGCGTCTGCGCGGGTAGAGCATAAATGAGATCAAACGACACGCGGGAAAAGGCCTTCTGCGCCACCTCCAGTGCGGCGAGCCCTTCGTCCACATCATGCGCCCGACCCAAAAGCTTCAGCACCTCATTGTCGAGCGACTGCAGGCCGAGCGAGACGCGGTTGACGCCTGCCGCGGCCAGATCAGCAAAGCGGGCCGCCTCGACTGAGGAGGGATTGGCCTCCAGCGTGATTTCAATGTCAGGTGCAAAGCTCCAATGGAGCTCTGCTGCCGAAATCAACGCGGCGACTGTCGCAGGTGGCATCAGCGAAGGCGTGCCGCCGCCAAAGAAGATGGAGGTGAGCGGTCGTCCGCCGATCTGGCCCGCCTCATAGGCCATGTCGGCCAGCAGCGCGTCTAACCAAGCCGCCTGATCCGTAGTTTCCCGAACGTGGCTGTTAAAGTCGCAGTAGGGACATTTCGATACACAGAAAGGCCAGTGGATGTAGAGGGCAAGGGAATCGGCCTGATGCATGGACGGCGCTTAGCATTGATGGCGGCAAGTGTAAGCTTTCTGGCCATGATCTTTGGATCGCCCGCAATGGCGCGGCCATCTGGCGATTTCGAAACAGAGGTATTGGCGGCGCATAATGAAGAGCGCGCAACCAAGGGCGTCCCGCCGCTCGTCTGGAATAGCGACCTCGCCCGCGATGCAGCCGGATGGGCGGGGACACTCAAAGGAAGCGCAACGCTGCGCCATGCCAGTGTTCAGGGGCAGGGCGAGAACCTTTGGATGGGCACGCGTGACTATTTTGCGCCCGCAACAATGGTGGGGGACTGGATCGAGGAAAAGGCGGATTATCGCCCCGGTCGCTTTCCGGACATTTCGCGCACAGGCAAATGGTCAGATGTCGGCCACTATACCCAGATCATCTGGCGCAACACGCGCGAGGTCGGCTGCGCCGTCGCGACGGATGCCGAGTTCGATTATCTTGTCTGCCGTTATTATCCGGCGGGCAATTGGATGGGGGAAGACCCTTTGGGCGGTCGCGCGCCGCGTGTTGCGGGTCGCTTGGAGCGCTAGAAAAGCGCCGCGACCAGTTTCTTGAATGCATCCGCCCGGTGGCTGATGGCGTGTTTGGCCGCAGGATCGATTTCGGCAAAGGTCTGGTCGGCGCCAGACGCCACGAAGACCGGATCATAGCCAAAACCAAGCGCGCCGCGCGGCGGCCAAGTTAGGCTGCCTTCGACCCGGCCTTCAAAGACTTCGCTGTGCCCGTCTGGCCATGCCACAGCGAGCGTGCAGACGAACGCCGCAGAGCGATCCACCGAGGCCCCCTGTTCGGCGAGCAGGCCTTCGACCTTGCCCATCGCCATATACCAGTCACGCCCGGGCTCACCTTCAAACCATTGCCGTTCCGCCCAGTCGGCGGTGTAGACGCCGGGGCGACCACCCAGGGCGCGCACTTCCAGCCCGCTGTCGTCAGACAAAGCAGGCAGACCGGAGAGCGCGGAAGCACGGGCCTTTAGCAGGGCGTTTTCGGCAAAGGTTGTACCGGTCTCCTCCGGCTCGGGCAGGCCGAGTTCTCCCGCCGACACAGGCTCGATCCCGAACGGGGCGAGGAGATCGCGGATTTCGCGGACCTTGCCCTGATTGTGGCTGGCGATCACCAGCCGTCCGGGTTCGAGCTTGCGGGCCATGCTTAGCGACCTGTTGCCTTCAACTGCGCTTCGAAAACCTTCGTGCAGCCGATGCGGGCGAGGCGGAGCAGACGGAGCAGCGCTTCCTCGTCATAGGTTTCGCCTTCGGCTGTCGCCTGTGCCTCAGCAATGTTGCCGTTGGACAGGAGAACGAAGTTCGCGTCGGCACCGGCATTCGAATCTTCGATATAATCGAGGTCGAGGACCGGCGTCCCGTTATAGATGCCGCAGCTGATGGCCGCGACCTGCTGTTCGATCGGGTCCGTCTGAAGGAGGCCGTCCGCCATCAGCTTGTCGACCGCGAGGCGCAGCGCGACCCATGCGCCGGAGATCGACGCGGTCCGCGTGCCGCCATCGGCCTGAATGACATCGCAATCGAGCGTGATCTGGCGCTCGCCCAAGGCCTTCATGTTGACGACGGCGCGCAGCGACCGACCGATGAGGCGCTGAATTTCCTGCGTGCGGCCAGACTGCTTGCCCTTGGCGGCTTCACGGCTGCTGCGCGTGTGCGTGGCGCGGGGGAGCATGCCGTATTCGGCCGTAACCCAGCCTTCACCCTTGCCGCGCAAGAAGGGGGGAACCCGTTCTTCGATGCTGGCGGTGACGAGAACACGCGTTTCGCCAAAGCTGACGAGCACGGAGCCTTCGGCATGCTTGGTGAAGTGGGGTTCAATGGTGATTTCACGCATCTGATCTGGGGCGCGGCCTGATGGGCGCATAAGGGCTTGTCCTTTTCTAGGGTTTTGGCGCATCTAACGGGAGGGGCGGCATCCGACCAGCCCCGATGGGAGGAAAGCCATGAAAATCGTCAAAAGTCTCGTCTTGGGGCTGTCAGTCCTCATGATTCTGATGGGCGGTCTCTGGATCGGGCAGGGGCTGAACATCATCCGCTGGCCGGCTGAAAGCTTCATGATCGGCGTGCCGCAGTGGAGCTGGAATGGCACTGGGCTGGCTCTGGCGGGTCTGCTCCTCTTCTGGTGGGCACGACGTCCCTAAAGGCCATGCGTATGCGGACTTGCACTTAGGGGGCGATGGTCCCTAAGTCAGGCTTATGTCCACTGTCCATGAATTGACTGATCGCGCGCGTGACGTGTTTCGCGTGGTCGTGGAATCTTATCTCGGGTCCGGCGCCCCTGTCGGCTCACGGACAATTTCCAAGCTTGGACAAATGAGCCTGTCGCCCGCCTCGATCCGCAATGTGATGCAGGATCTGGAAGAACTGGGCCTGCTCGCAGCGCCGCACACATCGGCCGGCCGGATGCCGACGGAACTCGGCCTGCGGCTGTTTGTTGATGGCATGATGCAAGCGGCCGAACCCACTGCGGACGAACGGGCCGTCATAGAAGCCCGCGTCGGCCAAAGTGGGCCCATTGAGGATGCTCTGGCCGCGGCGACCTCTACGTTATCGGGCCTTTCCCAATGTGCAGGTATCGTCCTTGTCCCGACGCGGGAACCGCGCTTGCGGCAATTCGCGTTCGTGCCGCTAGGCCCAACGCAGGCGCTGGCCGTGCTGGTGGGGGAAGACGGATCGGTTGAAAACCGCGTCGTAGACCTTCCGCCCGGCCTTCCGGTTTCAGCCCTTGTTGAGGCTGGCAATTTCATCACCGCTCACCTTGCTGGCCGGACATTGGCTGAGGCGTCGGCGGTGCTGGCGACACAGATTGCGCGGGAACGGGCGATGCTCGACATCGCATCGCAGGATCTGGTGCAGCGCGGCATTGCCGTGTTGAGCGAAGATAGCGCGCACCGCCCGGTGTTGATCGTTCGGGGCGCTGCGCACCTGATTGACGATGCCGCCGTGGCCGATCTGGACCGGGTTCGTAACCTGCTTGATGAGATTGAAGGTAAGGAAGACATTGCCCGCCTGCTCGACGGTGCCCGAGAAGGCGCTTCGACTAAGGTTTTCATCGGTTCTGAGAACAAGCTGTTTGCGCTTTCGGGGTCATCGGTGATAGCGGCCCCCTACCATGGACGCGATGGGCGTGTGGTCGGCGTGGTCGGTGTGATCGGCCCCACGCGCTTGAATTACGCCCGTGTCGTCCCCATGGTTGATTTTACAGCACAAACCCTCACGAGATTGATGACGTAATGAGCGACGAAGAGTTGAAGAACGACGCACACCCTGAAGATGCCAGTGCCGAAGCCGAAGCGGCATCTGATCCGCTGGGCGCTTTGCTTGGCGAACTGGAAGAGGCGCGCCAGCAGATCCTTTATGCGCAGGCTGAGACGCAAAATGTGCGCCGCCGTCTTGAAAAAGACGCGCAGGATGCCCGTGCCTATGCCGCCACCAATTTCGCGCGTGACGTTCTGTCGGTTGCCGACAATCTCACCCGCGCGCTCGATGCCATTCCGGCAGCCATGCGCGAGGATGACGGCTCCAAAGGCCTGATCATCGGGCTGGAAGCGACGCAGCGCGAATTGATGTCGGTGTTTGAACGCAATGGCATCACCCGCATCGCCGCCATGGGCCTTCCGCTTGATCCCAACCAGCATCAGGCGATGGTTGAGCTTCCCAGTGATGTGGAACCCGGCACCATCGTGCAGGAAATGCAGGCTGGTTATATGATCAAGGACCGACTGCTGCGTCCTGCGCTGGTCGCTGTGGCGAAGAAGCCGGAGTAAATTCCGGCTTCGTCATGCGGCACTTGGGGCGGGCTATTGCGGCCGCCGCGCGACCAGCCCGATTGAGATCAGCCGCATCACCGGCTCGTCATGCTGGTTGAACACCGTGACCGTCGCTTTGGTGCTGCCCATTTCCGGGCGGGAGCGGGACGGGGTGACTTCGATGATCTCCGATTCCACTCGCAGCGTGTCACCGGGATAAACGGGCTTCAGCCAGCGCAATTCGTCCAGGCCCGGGGAGCCGAGCCCGGCTTGCTTATTCTTCTTTAGATTCTCGACAAGCATCGCCATCGTCATCGCGCAGGTGTGCCAGCCCGAGGCGGAGATGCGCCCGAAATGCGTCTTTGCGGCAGCTTCATCGTCGAGATGGAAGGGCTGCGGATCATATTTGCCCGCAAACTCCAGCACCTCTTCGCGCGTGACCTCATAGCGGCCAAAGCTCGCTTTGGTGCCGACCTTCATGTCTTCGAGATATTGCACGCATCGTCTCCCTTTTGATCCGTCTTACGTTAACGGAAAGCGGGAGGGAAAGAGGTTTTCTTCAGGCAAAACCGATTTGCCGTTGCGGGCTATGAGTTACAGATCCGTTTGCCCTGAGCTTGTCGAAGGGTCGTTCTTCCTTTGGCAGGACGGCCCCACAGGAAGGACGGGGCTTCGACAAGCTCAGCCCGAACGGCTTCTGCAAAACTTGGTCAGACGTTGAACCGGAACAGCATGATGTCGCCATCCTTGACGAGATAATCCTTGCCTTCAGAACGCCATTTGCCTGCTTCCTTGGCACCGGCCTCCCCATTGTGGTCGACATAGTCCTGATAGGCCATGGTCTCAGCGCGGATGAAGCCTTTTTCAAAGTCGGTGTGGATGGCGCCTGCGGCATTTGGCGCCGTGGCGCCTTTGTGCACCGTCCATGCGCGTGCTTCCTTCGGGCCGACCGTGAAGAAGGTGATGAGGTGGAGCAATTCATAGCCCGCACGGATCACGCGGGCGAGACCGGTTTCGGTCAGGCCGAGATCGGCGAGGAATTCCGCGCGATCCTCAACGGGCATCGTCACAATGTCGGCTTCGATGGCGGCAGAGACGACAACGGCTTCGGCACCTTCGGCCTTGGCTTTTTCAAACACCTTGGCGGATAGGTCGTTTCCTGTGGCGGCTGATCCTTCATCGACGTTGCAAACATAAAGGACAGGCTTGGACGTCAGAAGCTGCGCCTGCTGGAACGCCTTCTCTTCTTCCGCATCATTGCGAACCGTCAAGCGCGCGGGCTTGCCTTCGCGCAGCAGATCGAGCGCCTTGCCGAGCACGGCGGCCGCCGTCTTTGATTCCTTATCGCCCTGTGCGGCCTTCTTCTGCAGGTTGGGCACCCGCTTTTCGAGGCTTTCAAGGTCGGCGAGCATCAGTTCCGTCTCAACCGTATCGGCGTCTGAGATCGGGTCGATCTTGTTGTCGACATGCTGAATGTCATCATCGACGAAGCACCGCAGCACATGGACGACAGCATCGACTTCGCGGATGTTGGCGAGGAACTGGTTGCCGAGGCCTTCACCCTTGCTCGCGCCTCGCACAAGGCCTGCGATGTCGACAAAGCTCAACTGGGTTTCAATGATTTTCTGGCTGCCACCAATCTTGGCGATGGACTGCAGGCGCGGGTCCGGCACGGCGACGTTGCCGACGTTCGGCTCAATCGTGCAGAATGGATAATTCGCTGCTTGCGCCGCCTGCGTCTCCGTCAGCGCGTTGAACAGGGTGGACTTCCCAACATTGGGCAGGCCGACGATACCGCATTTGAAACCCATTTCAGTCAGTCCTTCTGCATTCTCATCGCCACATCATTCATGAAGCGCACATCGTCCCCATCGGCCAGCCATTTGGCCTCGGCGGCAACGACGCCCAACATATGGGCAAGATCATCTGTTTCCGCCTTGGCAAAGTTGCCGAGGACGTAGCCGGTTACCCGGTCCTTATGGCCCGGATGGCCAATGCCAAGACGCACCCGGCGAAATTCTTCGCCGATATGGGCGATGGTGGAACGGATGCCGTTGTGACCAGCGGCCCCGCCGCCGCGCTTCACCTTCACGCGGAACGGATCAATGTCGAGCTCGTCGTAAAAGACGGTCACGTCCTTGGGCTCGAGCTTGAAGAAGCGCATCGCTTCGCCAATGCTGCGGCCGCTCTCGTTCATGAAGGTCGCGGGTTTGACGAGCAGGACCTTGTCGCTGCCAATCCGGCCTTCCGACGCCAGCCCCTGAAAGCGCGTTTTCCAAGGCCCAAAAGAGAAGGTCTCGGCAATCACATCGGCGGCCATGAACCCCACATTGTGGCGGTGCATGGCATATTGTGCGCCGGGATTACCGAGACCTGCCCAGATTTGCATCGTTAACTCCCGGGCGCCTTCCTGATTAGAAGGGCGCCAGAGGAAGCTTACTCGCCTTCAGCCTTGGTGGTGTCACCTTCGGCCGACTTGAGGCCCGACGGCGCGACCAGCGTGGCAATCGTAAAGTCACGATCAGTGATCGCGCTCTTCGAGCCAGCGGGGAGTGCGACATGGCTGATGTGGATCGAATCGCCGATTTCGAGACCCTTGAGCGAAATCTTGATGTCGTCGGGGATCAGGGCTGCATCGCAGACCAGTTCCAAATCATGACGGACGATGTTGAGCACAGCACCGCGCTTCATGCCGGGCGACGTTTCGTGGTCCGTGAAGTGAACAGGGACGTTCACGTGCACTTCGGAATGTTCGCCGATGCGCAGGAAGTCCGCGTGCAGCGGGCGTTCAGTGACGGGGTGGAAAGACACATCCTTGCAAAGCGTGCGGACCTGCTTGCCACCAACGTCGATCATGATGACCGCGTTCATGAAGTGGCCGGTATGCAGTGCCTTCAACAGCAGCTTTTCTTCGACGTGAATCGTCTGGGGTGCTTCGTTATTGCCGTATACGACGGCGGGGACGCGGCCCTGATTGCGCAGTGCACGAGAGGCTCCCTTGCCTTCCCGTTCGCGCGTTTCGGCCGACAGCGTCAGCTGATCGCTCATATGTAATCTCCGGTTAAATTTGCTTTTTCCGTCACGCCTCCAGGGATGACCATAACGGAAGAGCGCGCGCCTATGCGAAAACGCGCAGGAATGCAAGCAATGGTGCGCGGGGGCGCCGCTTAGTTGACGCGCACGGCCTCTAGGTGATTGGCCTTAAGCATGGCCTGTACGCTTTCCTTGCCCGCCAGATGCCCGGCGCCAACTGCGAGGAAGACCGTGCCCGGCTGCTCCATTCGCTTGGCAATCCATCCGGCCCAACGCTGGTTGCGGTCTGTCAAAAGGACCTTCTTGATTTCCGGCATGCTGTTCATTCCGTCATTCAACACGGCGGCCAGCTTGTCGGGCTTCCCCTTGGCCCAGCTGCCGACCATGATCGAGGCAACCTTTTTGGCCTGCGGCATTTCTGAAACGGCCGAATTCAGGAACTTGATCTGCAGGTCTTCCGGCAATGTATCGAAGAACCCGATCTGCTCCCCCATACTTTCCAAAGCGCCGATCTTTTTGGAGGTTGCTTTGGCTTCAGCCGTCAGCCGACTTTCCGCGCCTGATTCGGGGCCGTAACCCAGCTTTTCCATTGGGGCCATGGCAATAAGGGTAGAGGCAAACCAGGGTTCAAAAAGCTCCACCTCTTCAGGGTCGATGTCCAGCGATTTGAGCGCGGCCCGAAACTTTGCAGCGTCCTTCGGTGTCAGTTTTTTTGATAAGGGCGGCCCATCCGGGTCAATGGCGCGCGATATGACAATCTTTTGTGCCTCTGCCTCGTTTGGCGGGAGCATTTCGAGCACCAGTTCATCCGACGCATCGAAGGCCGTTTTGATCTTACCTTCAAACCAGTGCGTACCCGGCTTCAACAAATGGATCGTCCCAAACAGATAGATGGTCGTGTCTGCATCCGAGACTTTCCACAACGCCGGTTTGGCAATGAGGACCGGAGCGGGTTTCGCTGCGGGTTCGACTGCAGGCTCTGCTGCGGAGACGAGGAGGAGGGCCATCAGGCCAAGGGAGAAGGCGCGCATGCCCAAAGATGTAAGGCGTAAAGTGTGAAAGAAAAGCGTCAATCGACGCGGGAAAACGCTATTCCGCTGCCCGAAAGCAGGTGCTGGAGCGAATCGGGTCCGGCCAGATGCCCCGCGCCAACAGCAAACAAGACTGTACCCGGTTTCGCCATCCGGTTGGTCAGCCAGTGGGTCCAGGCAATATTCCGTTGGCGGACCAATACGTTGTAGAGTTCTGCGCCCAGCTTCTCTTCGGTGAAGTCCGCATCCAGCTGGCTCACATCGCCGGAAGCCCAAGCCCGATCGCTGTCATTCGGGGTGTTCGGCTCTGTGGTGTCCATATCCTCTAGCGTGTCTTCCAGCATTTTACGCTGCGCCGCTTCCGACAGGCCATGCATCTGCCGCAGAACGGCGCTGCCATCTTCTACCGCAAGAATCGGCCGACCTGCGCGCGCGAATGCCTTTTGCAGCACCGCCTCCACGCCATTGTCGTGCGACAGGCCATCCTTGCTCATATCTTCAACAGCGAGGACGAGGCTGGCCATCCATGTCGGCATGGCGTCGTAAAACTGTTCGGGAAAGTCAGTGCGGGCGATGGCGCGTTTGAGCAGCGCCTGCTTCTCCGGCGCCACCCGCGCCACAATCGGCCGGTCGGGCACGACGGGGTTGATCGTGTCGTCGACAGCACCCTCGGCCTTCTTGTCGGCCTCGGGCGAATCGACAGTCTCCAGCACCAGCTCATCCGCCTGCGCGACGATCTGTTTCAAGGCGGGGGACTGCCAGCGAAAGCCCTTGGGCAGGGCATGGGTGGTACCGAACAAATAGATCGTCGTGTCGGCGTCGGAAATCTTCCAGATGGCGGGATGCGGCTGCGAAGAGCGCGTGGCCGGAGCCGCTTCGCTTGCCGGGGCAAGGAGCAAGGCAGGCAGCGCCAACATGGCGCTCAGGGCCATCCGTTTCCGCATCTCTCTCCAGTCCGGATCATTGTCCGGATTTCTATCGTCGGAAGCTGCGCCTGCTTCTGATCTTCGTCAAGCGGATTCCGGCGCGCTCTGCTTGACCGTCGCGGCCCCATCCGCCAAAGGCGCGGCCATGGCGGCGGACAATCAAAGTTTGAGCTTTCAGGACCTGATCCTGACCCTCCACGATTATTGGGGAAAGCAGGGATGTGTCATCCTGCAACCCTATGACATGCGCGTGGGCGCGGGGACCTTTCATCCCGCGACGACGCTGCGTGCGCTTGGCCCGGAAAGCTGGAATGCCGCCTATGTGCAGCCCTCCCGCCGACCGACCGACGGGCGTTATGGGGAGAACCCCAACCGGCTGCAGCATTATTACCAATATCAGGTGATCATGAAGCCGAGCCCGGCGAACCTACAGGAGCTCTATCTCGGCTCGCTCGACGCTATCGGTATCGATCCGCTGAAGCATGACGTCCGTTTTGTTGAGGATGACTGGGAAAGTCCGACGCTGGGCGCCTGGGGCCTTGGCTGGGAAGTCTGGTGTGACGGGATGGAAGTCACCCAATTCACCTATTTCCAGCAGGTTGGCGGTTATGACTGCAAGCCGGTCGCAGGTGAGCTGACTTACGGGCTGGAGCGTCTGGCCATGTATATTCAGGGCGTTGACCGCGTGTACGACCTGCGCTTCAACGACGCGGGCGTGACGTATGGCGACGTGTTTTTGGAAAACGAAAAGCAGTTCTCCAAGTATAATTTCGAGGTCGCGGACACCGCCGCATTGTTCGACGGGTTCGCCAAGGCCGAGGCGGAGTGCCAACGCTGCATTGAAGCGGGTGTGCCGCTCGCCGCTTATGATCAGGCGATTGAGGCGAGCCACTTGTTCAACCTGTTGCAGGCACGCGGCGTCATCTCCGTGCAGGAACGCGCCAGCTATATGGGCCGCGTCCGCGATCTGGCCAAAGGCAGCTGTCAGGCCTGGATCGAAAAGCAGACGCCCGAATGGACGGCTAAGTTCCCGGGGTGGACGGCATGACCGACTTCCTGCTCGAACTTCTCTCAGAAGAAATCCCGGCGCGCATGCAGGACAAGGCGCGGGATGACCTTGCCCGCCTGTTCTCAGCGGAACTCGACAAGGCGGGGCTGAAGGCCGCAGACCTCGTCACTTATGCGACCCCGCGCCGTTTGGCGTTGATCGCCAAGGGCTTGCCCCTGGAAACGCAGGCCGTCTCCGAAGAAACCAAGGGCCCCAAAGTCGGCGCGCCGCCACAGGCGATGGAGGGCTTCCTCCGCAAGACCGGCCTGACGCAGGACCAGTTGGTCGAGCGAGCTGGCGTCTATTTCGCGGTCGTGGAAAAGCCGGGTCGCAAGACGGCGGACGTCTTGGCCGACGCCATCCCCGCGATCATCCGCGCCTTCCCGTGGCCCAAATCACAGCGCTGGGGCGCCGCCTCGCGCTCGACCGAGAGCCTGCGCTGGGTGCGCCCGCTTCAGGGCATCATCGCGCTCTTGGGTGACGATGTCGTGCCATGCGAGATCGACGGCATCACCAGCGGTGTCACGACCATGGGCCACCGCTTCCATCACACTGGCTCTGTCACCATCAGCAATGCGGGCGATTATGCTGCTAAGCTGAAGGCCGCCCATGTCATTGTCGATCAGGACGAGCGCCGCGCGATCATCCGCGCCGGGGCCGAAAAGGCGGCGGCAGATGCGGGTCTTGTGCTCGTGCCCGACGAAGGCTTGGTCAATGAGAATAGCGGCCTGACCGAATGGCCGGTGCCGATGCTGGGCCGGTTTGATCCCGATTATCTGACCGTGCCCGAAGAAGTCATCCAACTCACCGCGCGCGTGAACCAGAAGTACTTCATCTGCCGCGACAAGGCCGGCAAGCTTGCCAACGCGTTCATTTGCACCGCAAACATCGTCGCGACCGATGGCGGTGCTGTGATCGTTGCGGGCAATGAGAAGGTGCTGGCCGCGCGGTTGAGCGACGCGCGCTTCTTCTACGACACCGATTTGAAGACCAGCCTTGAGGTACATGCCGAAAAGCTGAAGGACATCGTCTTCCACGAAAAGCTGGGGACCGTGGCTGACAAGGTTGACCGTGTGGCCAAGCTGGCGCGCTGGTTGGTGGAAGAGGGCATTGTTAAGCCCCTCCCTTCCAAGGGAGGGGTTGGGGTGGGTGAGTCCATAGGCTCGCCGACGCTCGCACCCACCCCCAGCCCCTCCCTTGGAAGGGAGGGGGGCAGTCTGGCCGACATGGCCGAGCGCGCCGCGCGGCTGGCCAAGGCTGATCTCGTCACCGGCATGGTCGGCGAGTTCCCGGAGCTTCAAGGGCTTATGGGCGGATATTATGCCGCCGCCCAAGGCGAAGACTCGCAGGTCGCCGCTGCCGTGCGCGACCACTACAAGCCGGTCGGGCAGGGCGATGACGTGCCGACGGCACCGGTGACGGTGGCGGTGAGCTTGGCTGACAAGCTGGATACTCTGGTCGGGTTCTTCCAGATTGATGAAAAGCCAACGGGGTCAAAAGATCCGTTCGCCCTTAGACGCGCGGCTATCGGCATACTGAGCCTGATCTTAGACAACGAATTGCGCGTTTCGATGCGTGATTTAATCACAGCGGCGGCACATAAAGGCGGCGCAGATGCTGGTCTCGACATTGCGAATTTCCTGATCGACCGTCTTAAAGTTCAGCAACGTGACGCTGGCGTCCGGCACGATATGATTGACGCAGTTGTGGCCGTTGCGAAGGGTGGCGACAATGTCCTGATGGTCAAGCGGGTGAAGGCCTTGCAGGCGTTCGTCACTACGGCGGAAGGTGCGAACCTCTTGGCTGGGTTTAAACGCGCCGCGAATATCCTGAAAAAAGAAGGCGTTGAGAACCTTACCGCGAAGTCACTTTCCTATGCGGCGGCGCCGGAGGAAACGGCGCTCATCAACGCGCTCGATTCGGCAGAGCCTCAGGCGGCAGCTGCGATCGCGCGTGAGGATTTCGAAGGGGCCATGGCGGCGCTCGCGCTGCTGCGCGCGCCCATTGATGCGTTTTTTGACAAGGTGATCGTGAATGATCCGGACGAAGAGAAGCGACTGGCCCGACTGGCCATGCTCGCGCGCGTCCGTGATGCCGTTCATCAGGTGGCCGACTTCTCCCGTATTGAGGGATGACGAGATTATCCCGCTCCCCCTGAGGGAGAGGGCAGGGTTCGGGAGTAGCAGATGACGCAATATGTGTACCGTTTCGGCGGTGGTGTTTCGGACGGTGATGACGCCACGCGGGGCAACAAGAACCTGCTCGGCGGCAAGGGCGCGAACCTTGATGGCATGGCCTCCATCGGCCTGCCGGTGCCCCCCGGCTTCACCATCACGACCGAAATGTGCACGCGTTATTATGCTGAAGGGCAGAGCTTCCCCGAAAGCGTCCGCGCTGAAGTGGCGCAGGGCGTTGCGCATATCGAGGCGGTGACCGGCAAGAAGTTTGGTGACGCAAGCGATCCGATGCTCGTTTCCGTCCGCTCCGGCGCGCGCGTCTCGATGCCGGGCATGATGGACACGGTCCTCAACCTTGGCCTCAATGATGAGACTGTGGTCGGTCTTGCCGCCTCGTCCGGCGATGCCCGCTTTGCCTGGGACAGCTATCGCCGTTTCATCCAGATGTATTCCGACGTCGTGCTTGAACTCGATCATGGATCGTTCGAGGAAGCGCTGGAAATCGCGAAGGAAGATCGCGGCTATTTCCTCGATACTGAAATGCTCGCCGAAGACTGGCAGGCGCTGGTCGCGGAATACAAAACGCTCGTCGAACAGCAATGGGGCAAGCCCTTCCCGCAGGACGTGCATGACCAGCTCTGGGGCGCAGTCGGCGCGGTGTTTGGATCATGGGAGGCGGATCGCGCCAAGGTCTATCGCCGGTTGAACAGTATTCCGGGCGACTGGGGCACGGCTGTCAACGTGCAGGCAATGGTGTTCGGCAATATGGGCGATACGTCCGCGACGGGCGTGGCCTTCACCCGCGACCCCGCAACGGGCGAGAACGCGTATTATGGCGAGTTCCTGATCAACGCGCAGGGCGAAGATGTCGTCGCGGGTATCCGCACGCCGCAATATTTGACCAAGGCCGCGCGTGAACGCGCCAATGCCAAGCCGCTGTCGATGGAAGAGGCCATGCCGGAGGTGTACGGCCAGCTCGCCGACGTCTTCCGCATCCTCGAAACCCACTACCGCGACATGCAGGACATTGAGTTTACCGTGGAACGCGGCAAGCTTTGGATGCTCCAGACGCGCTCGGGCAAGCGCACGGCCAAAGCCGCGCTCAAGATTGCGGTCGACATGGCCAATGAAGGCCTCATTACCCAAAATGAGGCCATTTTGCGCGTCGAACCCTCGGCGCTGGACCAGTTGCTGCACCCAACGCTTGACCCTTCCGCCAAGCGCGATGTGCTGACCAAGGGTCTGCCTGCGTCTCCGGGGGCTGCGTCAGGCAAGATTGTGTTCGATGCCGACACCGCCGAACGGGCCGCCGCCGATGGGCAGGGCGTCATCCTCGTCCGCACAGAAACCTCGCCAGAGGACATTCACGGCATGCACGCTGCCAAGGGCATCCTGACCGCACGTGGCGGCATGACGAGCCATGCGGCGGTCGTGGCGCGCGGCATGGGCCGTCCCTGCGTGTCGGGGGCCGGTGGCATCTCGATTGACAGCAAGGCCAAGCAGTTGCGCGTCGGTGACCGGACCTTGGGCGAAGGCGATATCCTGACGCTGGATGGTTCAACCGGTGAAGTCATGGCCGGGGCGGTTGAGACGGTGCAACCGGAGTTGGTCGGTGATTTCGGCGTGCTCATGGAATGGGCCGATAAGATCCGCCGGATGAAGGTGCGCGCCAATGCGGAAACACCGCTTGATGCGCAGACCGCCCGTGACTTCGGAGCAGAAGGCATCGGCCTTTGCCGCACCGAACATATGTTCTTTGATGCCGGTCGCATCACTGCCGTTCGCCAGATGATCTTGGCCGACAGCGAAAAGGGCAGGCGCGCCGCGCTCGACAAGCTGCTGCCGGAACAGCGTGCCGACTTTGTTGCCATTTTTAAGGTGATGGCGGGGCTACCTGTCACCATCCGTCTGCTTGATCCGCCGCTGCATGAATTTTTGCCGCATCAGGAAAGCGAATTTGCCGAAGTGGCCGAGGCCGCCGGCGTTGACGTCGAGGTGCTCAAGCGCCGCGCGGCGGACCTGTTTGAATTCAACCCCATGCTCGGCCATCGTGGCTGCCGTCTGGGTGTGACCTATCCCGAAATTTACGAGATGCAGGCGCGCGCCATTTTTGAAGCCGCGTGCGAACTGGAGACGGCACCTGTCCCGGAAGTCATGATCCCGCTGGTCGCGACCAAGCGCGAACTGGAATTGATGAAGGATGTGGTCGATGCCGCAGCAGAGGCGGTCTTTGCTGAAAAGGGCAAGCGCATCGAGTACCTCGTCGGCACCATGATCGAACTGCCGCGCGCCGCACTGAAGGCAGGGGAGATCGCCGAGGTTGGCGAGTTCTTCAGCTTTGGCACCAATGATCTGACGCAAACGACGCTTGGCGTCTCCCGCGATGACGCGGCCCGCTTCCTGACGACCTATGTCGATAAGGGCATTTACCCGCAGGACCCGTTCGTTTCGATTGATGAAGAGGGCGTGGGCGAACTGATCGCGCTGGCCGCAGAACGTGGGCGCAAGACACGGCCCGACATCAAGATGGGCATCTGCGGGGAACATGGCGGCGATCCGCGCTCCATTGCCTTCTGCGAAAAGACCGGCCTCGATTACGTTTCGGCCTCACCCTATCGCGTGCCGATTGCGCGGCTGGCGGCCGCACAGGCAGCGCTCCGGAAATAGGACGCGTTCATTTTTTCTTGGCCCCTGCCGGTGTGCGCGTTAGCGTCGCGTCAAACATAGGAGAGGGCAGGGAAATATGAAGAGATGGCAACGCTATGCGCTTGGCGTGGCGGTCGGGCTGGCGGCCGGGGGCGGCCTTGTCTGGCACAAGACGGGATCCGCCTTTGATAGTGGCAGCGTGACCAATGGCATTTGGTCAACCTCCCTCAATTACGGCATCGCCTCTGCGGACCCTTTGACCCGCGCTGCGGTTGCCAGGCGTGGCCTGCTCGCTTTGCCAAAGACAGAAACTGTCTATTGGGCTGCCTCGCGCGATAGCGAGGGTAAGCCGCTTGATGGGTCCTGCACCTATGCGCTGTCGGGCAAGGCGCTCGACTCCCGGTGGTGGAGTGTGACCTTCTATGACCGTGAGGGCTATCTTGTCGCCAATGACGCGCGGATATGGTCCTTTAGTGGCGCGTCGATCACACCCGAAGAAAAGGCTGGCTGGACGGTCACGATTTCTCCGAACAAGCCTGCAAGCGGCCACTGGCTGCCTAGCGCCAAGGGCCAGCCCTTTGAGTTGACCTTGCGGATGTACAATCCCGGCCCCGCTTTCGTGAAGGACCCCAAGGCTGCAGAGCTGCCCGTTTTGAAGAAGGAGGGCTGCGCATGAAACAGTGGCTTGGACCCGCAGCCGTCGCCTTGCTCGTGGCTGCCGCCGCTTGGCAGGGCGGCCTCTCTTTGGCGACCTATGGCCTGATGGAGGTCGCTGTCCGCCGGACAGCCGCCGATACAGGCTTCAACAAGATGCGGTATAACGCACTCGCGACGCCCGAAAATCAGCCCATCGTTCGGCCCAGCCCGGACTTAGCTTATGCTGCTTGCGCTTATGATCTGAAGGACGGTCCGGTTGAAGTGACGATGGCACCGGTGCCGGGCCGCTATTCCTCGCTCAGCGTGTTCGACGCGCGGACCGATGTGGTCTTTGTCCGCAATGACCAGCAGGCGAAGGAAAAGCCCTTCCAGATCGTCATCGCGCGCGACGGGCAGGCTGTTCCGGCGGGCAAAGAGGTCGTGCGTGTCGACTATGACCGCGGGATCGCGCTGATCCGTCTGCTGCTTAATACGCCGTCCGAAATTAAATCGCTGGAGCCTCTCCGGCGGCAGTCGAGCTGCCGCCAGATTTAGCCCAAGCGATTGACGAAGTTGTCGCTGATCGAACAGGCCGCCGGGCCGAGAATAACGATGAAGAGCACCGGCAGAATGAAAAGGATCAGCGGCACCGTCATGATGGCGGGCAGACGAGCAGCCTTTTCTTCGGCGCGCATCATACGCTCGTTGCGGAATTCGGCCGACAGAACACGCAGTGCAGACGCCAGCGGAGTGCCGTATTTCTCGGTCTGGATCATGGTCGTGACGACGCCTTTGACCGCATCGAGCGTTACGCGGGTCGCCAGGTTTTCAAACGCGGTCCGACGGTCTGTCAGAAAGCCCAGTTCGATCGACGTCAGCGTCAGTTCGTCGCCCAGTTCCGGATAGCCACGGCCCAGTTCCTTGGCCACGCGACCAAAGGAAGCGTCGACCGTTAGACCGGCTTCGGCGCAGATCACGAGCAGATCGAGCGCATCGGGAAGCCCCTTGCGGATCGCATCTGAACGCTTGGAAATCTTGTTCTGCAAGAAAATGTCGGGTGCCTTATAGCCCCCGATGAGTGCAGCCGCTGCGGCACCAAAGCGCTTGAACGGCGTCAGATCCGGCCAGTGGTTCATGACATAAATCATGAACACAGCGGTGCCGCCAATGACGATAGGCAGGATCAGTCGGCTAAAGATGACCGCAATGGCCAGTTCCTTGGACCGATACCGGCCTGCATCAGCTTGACCTGTGCCTCTTTGACCTGCGATTCCTGAAGCATTTTAAAGGTCGACAGGAAGCCGCGCAGCTTGTCTGTGCGCTGGTTGTTATGGGTGATCTTGGTGCGACGCTTGGACGTGGACGCGACGATACCAGCCTTGAGCTGCTCGCGCCGTTCGTTGAGCGCCTTGACCCTTTTGGCCATAGGATCGCGCACCGTTGTTGCAGCATAAAGCGCGACAAGGATGGCAAGGGCTGCGACGGCAGTGAGCAGCGTCGCTACCCACATAACGTCGACACCCATCAGGGTTGGACCGGATACTGGTTGCATGTTCTTGTCTCGCTCCCCGATCCGTTAGATTTCAAAGCTGACCATTTTGGCCATGATGGCGACCCCGATGCCCATCCAGACCAGCCCGCCAAGACCAATCACCATCAGGCGCTCGTCAATAAAGAAGTCGCCGATGTACCCCGGGTTCATGGTGTACAGCAGACCGAACACGATGAACGGCAGCGAGCCGACGATATAGGCAGAGGCCTTTGATTCCGAAGACATGGCGCGGATCTTCAGTTTCATCTGCGATCGTTTGCGCAACACATCGGCGAGGTTTGACAGGGTTTCAGCCAAGTTGCCGCCCGTTTCGCGCTGAATGGCGAGCGAGATGCAGAAAAACTGAAACTCCGGAATGCTGAGGCGTTCGGCCGCATCCTGCAACGCTTCATCCATGGTCACCCGATTTGACGAGTGCGCCTTGTGTGATCGGCTGCCCGGCGGAGATCGCATTGCGAACGACTGTGCCGTGCAGCTGGTTCAGATCGACGTTCTGACCCTCAACGAAATAGGCGTTTTCCACCAATTCCTTGGGCCAAGGCTGATAGCGAAAGCTGTCAGGGCCGATGATGGTGCCAACGGGCAAGGCGCGGGTCGCGACCAAAATCTTTGGCCCAACAGGCTGCGGCGCGGCTGCAGCTTGCACTTGCGGTGCCGGAGACCCCGCAAACATGTTCTTCGCCATAAAGGCTGTGACACCCGCAATGATGAGCGCCCCAACCAGGAGTGCGATTTTCTTAGGATCCATGACGCGCATTCCCCTTGCCGCGTGGGTTAATCATTCAAGCTAAGAGTGATCACCCAAAATGGTTAAAATATCGTTCGTGAATGGCCCATATGCCTGCCATGGAAATGGCGACCCCATAGGGAACTTCGATTTTATTGCCGGATTTCCGGGCCTTTTCGCGCATCCACATACCAAGCGTGATGATCCCGCCGAGTATCGACATGACCATCAAGAGCTGCAGGAAGGCGATTGCCGGGAACCAGAGTGCGAGTGCGGCGATCAATTTTACATCGCCACCGCGCATCGCGTTGAGCGCAAAGAAGATCGAAAACAGAGCCAAGAAGCCGATGGCGACGCCGATCTGAATGGCGATATCCGGCCAAAGCGACATGCCGGTCGTGGCCCACATGAGCGGCGCACCCGCAGCGATGGTGATGACGAGCCAATTCGGAATGGTGCGCGTGCGCACATCGCCAAATGCCGCAAAAGCCAGCATGAGGGCGAGGGTCGCATAGAGCGCCATGACAAGTGTAAGTCCGTTCATGGCACCTTCCTATAATCACGACGCATTATCAAAGCGTAACTAAGTAAACGAAGGCCGTAACACCTTGTCCCAAAGGGCAGGGTTGACCGGTCCATGCCGCATCGCCACTGCACGCGCATGGCTTATGATGTCGCCATTATCGGAGCTGGAATTGCCGGAGCGAGCCTTGCGGCGGCGCTGTCCGCGCACATGTCCGTCATTGTGCTGGAGGCGGAAGATCAGCCCGGATATCACACGACCGGACGCTCTGCTGCTTTCTGGAGCGTGACGTATGGCGGGCCGGTCGTCCAGCCTTTGTCCTCGGCGTCGGGGCCGTTTCTGGCCCACCCGCCCAAATCATTTTCTGAAACCGGTTTCCTGCTCCAGCGTGGCGCGCTGATGGTCGGGCGGGCGCAGGATGAGGCTCAGATTGCAAACTTTCTCTCCGCATTCCAAGGTTCAGGCGTTGCCCTTGAGCGGTTGGCGGCAGTCGGTGTGCAGGCCCATATGCCGGGAGTGCGTGCGGCGTGGGACCGTGCGGTCTGGGAACCCAGCACCACGGACATTGATGTTGCACGGCTGCATGCGGCTTATCTGCGGCAGGCAAAGCAGATGGGTGCCGTGCTGGCGACCAGCCAAAAGGTGCAAGGCATTTCCCGCGGTCAGCAGGGCTGGACATTGTCCTGTTCCAGCGAGGAAGTGGTTGCCCATCGGATCATCAATGCAGCCGGCGCCTGGGCGGACGATGTCGCGCAGCTTGCAGGTATCGAACCTGTCGGCGTGACGCCCTTTCGTCGGACGATGGTCCAACTTGAGGTTGCAGCACAGGTGCCTGCGGACCTGCCGCTGGTCGTCGACATCAATGAGCAGTTCTATTTCAAACCCGACGGGCCAAACCGCATATGGTTGAGCCCGCATGATGAAACACCGTCACCCCCCTGCGATGCAGCGCCCGAGGAGATGGATGTCGCTCTGGCCATCGCGCGTTTTGAAGAGGTGATGGACTGGCCGGTTGTCCGTGTTGAGCGGACATGGGCGGGATTGCGGAACTTTGCACCGGACAGGCTGCCGGTTTTCGGCGCAGATCCGAAAGGCGCGGGCTTTTTCTGGTGCGCAGGGCAGGGTGGCTTCGGCATCCAGACAGCACCTGCCATTGCCGCACTTCTGGCGGCCGAAATTCTCGGCCAGCCGCCAGGCGCTGACTATGACGCGATTAACCCGGCCGCTTTCGCGCCGGGCCGGAAAAGCTTGAGGTCGCGGGCTTAGGCCTCGACGATTTCGGCTGATCCAGAGTTCTGCACATTATCAATGCATTTCAGGCAGGCGCCAGCGGAACTTCCCCTTGGCATCCTTGTAGACTTCGAACGTCATCTCGTTCTCCCCATCCGCTTGGTGGTGGAGTGATTATGCGCCGCTTTTTGCCGCATTCAAGGCGGCGTCGCTGGCCAGTTTGTCCGCGCGTTCATTGTCCGGGTCGCCATTATGGCCCTTCACCCAGCGCCAATCGATGGTGTGCGGCGCACAGGCTTCGACAAGCTCTTGCCATAGTTCAGCATTTTTGACTGGCTTCTTGTCGGCGGTGCGCCAGCCATTCTTCCGCCAGCCGTGGACCCATTTTGTGATTCCGTCGCGCACATAGACGCTGTCGGTCTCCAAAATGACCTGACAGGGGCGCTTCAACGCCTGAAGTCCGCGAATCGCCGCCGTCAATTCCATCCGGTTGTTGGTCGTCAGGGCCTCGCCACCGGACAAATCCCGCTCGCTGCCATTGGCGGCGCGCAGGACGACACCCCAGCCTCCGGGGCCGGGATTGCCTTTGCAGGCGCCGTCGGTCGACATTTTGATACGAGGCAGGTCGGTCACAGGGCGGCGTAATGTTCAAGCCGGCTGAGGAAGGCCATCGGGTCCTTGCGTGTCACAAGTGCGTCAGCCGGCGTGTTGAGCCAATCCCAAGCGCGGGTCAGCAGGAAGCGCAGGCAGGCGCCACGTGCGAGGATAGAAAATGCTGCGCGCTCGGCCCCGGTCCGTCCGAAGCTCTCATCATATCCACTGACAAGCGCCGCGCCGACGTCTGCCAGATAGGCGTTTTCCGCGTCAAAGCTCCACGACACATGGGTCACAGCCAGATCCCAAGCGCGGATTTCTGTGCAGGCGAAGTAGAAGTCGATGACCGCGCAGACAGTGTCGCCCGCCATCAGGACATTGTCGGGGAAGAGATCCGCATGGATCACGCTTTTGTCGAGATCGGCGGGCCAGTTGGCACGAAGGAACGCGCATTCTTCGGCCACCCGCTGTTTGAGGCCCGGCTGGATCTTGTCCAGATCATCCCCGCAGCGCGCCGCCAGCTCAAGCCAACCGTCCAGTCCGAGCGTGTTGGGACGATTGAGCGTGAAGTCCTTCAGCGCCCCATGCAGCTGGCCCAGCGCCCGTCCGGTCGACAAAGCCTGCGCTTGTGTCGGGTGGGTCACGCTCAAGCCGGGCATGAACTCCATCATCGCCATCGACTTGCCCTTGTGGCTGATCGTGGCGGCACCTCCAGCCGTCTTCAGGGACGCGGGCACGGGGCATCCCTTGGCCACCAGATGATCGATCATCGCCATGAAAAAGGGTAGGTCTGCCGTGTCGACCCGTTTTTCATAGACGGTGAAGATGAAGCGACCCTTGGTCGTTTCGACCAGATAGTTGCTGTTCTCAACGCCTTCGGCGATGCCCTTAGCGGAAATCAGTTTGCCTGCATCAAATTGCAGGACGAGTTCGGCCATCTCCTCAGCCGGGATCTGGGTGTAGACAGCCATGGCGATTAGTCCGCCAGTTCGCGCGGCAGCTTGAAGACCATGTTTTCGGTCGCGGTGGTGACTTCCTCTTCAACGATGTTGAAGCGCTCCTGCAGTGCCGTCACGATTTCGCGCACCAAAATTTCAGGGGCAGAGGCGCCTGCGGTCAGCCCGACCCGGGTCGCATCGCCCAGCCAGTCAAAATCGATCTCATGCGCGCGCTGGACGAGCAGGGCAGGCACGCCCATCCGCTCGCCGACTTCGGCAAGGCGCATCGAATTAGAAGAATTGGGCGCCCCGATAACGATCAGGCGCTCAACCGACTGGCAGATGGCCTTCACGGCGTCCTGCCGGTTGGATGTGGCATAACAGATGTCGTCGCCCCGGGGACCGGTAATTTCGGGGAAACGCGCCTTGAGCGCGCCGATCACCGCCGCTGTGTCGTCGACCGAAAGGGTGGTCTGCGTTAGAAAACCGAGCGTGCTGCCATCTAGGTCTGGCAGTTTCGCAACATCCTCGACGGTTTCGACGAGGGTCATGTTTCCGTCAGGTACCTGCCCGAACGTGCCGATGACTTCTGGATGCCCCGCATGGCCAATGAACAGGATGTGCTTGCCCTGATCAACAAGGCGTTCGACCTGACGGTGCACCTTGGAGACGAGCGGGCAGGTCGCGTCCAGCCATTCGAGGCCGCGGGCGTCGGCGGTGGCCGGGACGATCTTGGGCACGCCGTGCGCGGAAAAGATGACGGGAACGCCGTCTGGAACTTCGTCCAATTCCTCCACAAAGACAGCGCCTTTGGCCTTCAGGCTTTCGACGACATACTTATTGTGGACGATCTCATGCCGGACATAAACGGGCGCGCCATATTTCTCGATCGACTTTTCGACGATCACAATGGCGCGGTCGACACCGGCGCAAAAGCCGCGCGGGGCGGCGATCATAAGGGTCAGGGTGGGCTTCGCATCGCTCATCTTATCGCAGCCCCTACGCGATTGCTTGCAGGCGGGAAAGCGGGTTCCTATACGGGCGGTCCTAATTCTTCGGGGATACCGCCTGTGACCTTCCGTAAATCGTTGTTGCTCTCCGGCCTTGCCGCCGTTTCCCTCGCTGGTTGCGCCAAGGATGGGGACTTCGATTCGAGCGGCGGCATCGCCGTGACCCGGTCTTCCTGTCCGGCTGTGGCGGTGCCTGTTTACACCGGTGATCTGACGCTGTTTGATCCGGCAACCAGCCGGGATGCGCTTGCGATTGACGTGGTGGCGACGCTCACCAACGTCCGCTCGACATGTGCGGAACAGGGCGAAGACATTGTGACCAACGCGACATTTGATGTCGTTGCCATCCGCCGCGACAGCGCGGGCGCGCGTCAGGTGGAACTGCCTTACTTCGTGTCCGTGGTGCAGGGTGGCCGTGCTGTGGTGTCCAAGCGCGTCAACCGTGTCACGATCAACTTCGCCGACGGTCAGACCCGTGCCTCCGGCAATGGCACAGCGGCAGGCTTCATCAACCGGGCGGCAGCGACCCTGCCACCCGAAATTCAGGAACGCCTGACGCGCAAGCGCAAGGCGGGGGACATGGACGCAGCGGTTGATCCCCTGGCTGTTCCCGAAGTTCGCGCAGCGGTGCAGCGGGCGAGCTTTGAGATGCTGATTGGCTTCCAGATGACGGACGCTCAATTGCAGTATAACGCAACCCGCTAATGCAGGTCTCCATCCGGACCCTGCTTTCGGGACGGGTCCGGCCCTTTACGCGGGGCGAAGGCAGCGCAATTTCCAAAGCGCCTCTCACCGGCAAAGTCCGCATTACCCTTTCAGGTGTCGTGGGTGATGAGCAGGCGGACGCAGTTCATCATGGCGGGCCGGATAAGGCGCTGCACCATTATCCCTTCGACCATTATGAACGCTGGCGTCGCGACGCTGTCCACGCCGATCTGCGGGATGCAGGCACGTTCGGTGAGAATGTCTCGACGCTTGGCTTGATCGAAGACGATGTGTGCATCGGCGACAGGTTCCGGTTCGGGACTGTCCTCGTCGAGGTCAGCCAGGCGCGCAAGCCTTGCTGGAAGCAGGGCGACAGGCTCGATTGGACCCAATTGCCTTCGCTGATGGTCCGCGAAGGGCGCTCGGGCTGGTATTACCGCGTGATTGAAGAAGGCGACGCCGAAGCGGGCGATGCGTTTGCGCTGGTCGACCGGCCCCTGCCGGACTGGACCGTGCGGCGCGTGTTTGACCTGATCGTTGCGGGCAAGAACAAGAATGACAAGGCTGCCTTCCGCGCGCTGGCAGAAATGGACGTTCTGTTCGACGGATGGCGAAAAATTGCGGCCGAGCGTCTGCGCGATTGACTCTATGGGCGCGACCGGTCATCTGATGACCGTCGCTGACAGCGCGGGAGAGAGGTTCGTTTAACGGACCCGCCGAAGGAGCAACCGCCCCGGAATCTCTCAGGCAAAAGGACCGCGCTGACATATGTGACACTCTGGAAAGAGTTCCAGCGAAAGCTGGAGCCGCCGAAGGGGTAACTCTGGATTTGATCCGGAGGAAAGCTCTCAGGTTCCCGTGACAGAGGGGGTCTGGTGCATCGCCGATAGGGCAACGCACCGGTCACCTGAACACGTGGAGTCCTGATTAGTGAGCGACACAAACGAAATCGAAGAAAGCACAACAGATGCGCCTTTGGCGTTGCCGTTGGACGCATGGCATCGCGCCCGCGGGGGCCGCATGGTCGCGTTTGCGGGTTATGTCATGCCAATTCAATATGATGGCATCATGGCCGAGCATCTTTGGACGCGCGAAAGTGCAGGCCTGTTTGATGTCTCGCACATGGGGCAGCTCATCCTGTCGGGTGAGGGCGTCGATGCGGCAATCGAAACACTAGTGCCCGGTGACATTGCCGCGCTGGCCGAGGGTAAGCAGCGCTACTCGCTCCTCCTCGCCGAAGATGGCGGCGTCCTTGATGACCTGATGATCACCCGCGCACCGATGGGGCTCTACGTCGTCGTCAACGGCGCGGTGAAGTGGGACGATATCGCTCATCTGCGCGAACATCTGCCCGCTGAGATCAACATCTCGCATCTGGAAGACCGCGCACTGCTCGCGCTGCAAGGGCCGAAAGCTGTCGATGCGCTCAAGCGGATTGTCCCCCGCGTGGACAAGCTCTTCTTCATGGAGGCCGGGTCCTTTTTCTGGGGGCTGGAGCCGCTCTGGATCAGCCGCTCGGGTTATACCGGTGAAGATGGGTTCGAGATTTCGATCCCTGCCGAACATGCCGCTGAATTCGCGGACCTTCTCTGCGCGCAGCCCGAAGTGAAGCCCATCGGCCTTGGCGCGCGCGATTCGCTGCGGTTGGAGGCTGGCTTGCCGCTCTACGGGCATGATCTTGACCCCGCGACCGACCCGATTGAGGGCGATCTGGCCTTTGCGATCTCCAAGCGTCGCCGCACGGAAGGCGGCTTTCCGGGAGCCGACCGCATCTTGAAAGCTTTGGCTAATGGCGCCGCACGCAAGCGCGTTGGCCTGTTGGTTGACGGCAAGATGCCCGTGCGCGAAGGCGCGCTGCTCTTTGCCGGGACCGATGTCGTCGGCGAAGTCACGTCGGGCGGCTTTGCCCCTACCGTCAACGCCCCCATTGCCATGGGCTTCCTGGCTGCGCCGCACAGCGCGCCCGGCACAAATCTTGAAGCTGAAGTCCGCGGAAAGCGCGTGCCGGTTACCGTCACGACGCTTCCCTTCGTTCCCCATCACTATCAACGCAAAGGAGCTGCCCAATGACCCGTTTCTTCACCGACGAGCATGAATGGATCGACGTTGACGGCAGCAGCGCGACTGTCGGGATTACCGATTATGCGCAGGGCCAGCTGGGCGACATCGTGTTCGTCGAAACCCCCGATGCGGGCAAGTCCCTCACCAAGGGTGGCGATGCCGCCGTCGTGGAATCGGTTAAGGCGGCCTCCGACGTCTATGCACCCGTCTCCGGCACGGTGACCGAAGGCAATCCCGCGCTCGCCGATGATCCCGCGCTCGTCAATTCGGACCCGGAAGGCGAGGGCTGGTTCTTCAAGCTCACGCTTGCCGATCCGTCCGAGCTCGACTGCCTGATGGATGCCGACGCCTACAAGGCTTTCGTGGCGGGGCTCTGAGCCTGACAGCAAACTGGAGATATATCCGATGCGCTACCTCCCCTTGACCGATACCGACCGGCACTCAATGCTGGCGACCATCGGCGCCAAATCGATTGACGATCTGTTCGTTGATGTCCCCGCCGAAGCGCGGCTTTCCGCTCCAATTGCGGGCCTGCCTAACCATGCAAGCGAAATGGCGGTCGAACGCCACTTCTCAAACCTTGCGCGCCAGAACATGGCGGCGAGCCATCATCCGTTCTTCCTCGGCGCCGGCGCCTACAAGCACCATGTCCCTGCGACGGTGGATCACATCATCCAGCGCGGCGAGTTCCTGACCTCCTACACGCCCTATCAGCCCGAAATAGCGCAGGGCACGCTCCAGATGCTGTTCGAGTTCCAGACGCAGGTCGCGCGGATGTTCGGCTGCGATGTGGCGAATGCGTCCATGTATGACGGTTCAACCGCCTGCTGGGAGGCGATCTCCATGGCGGGGCGCGTGACCAAGCGGAAAAAGGCAGTCCTCTCCTCGGGCCTCCACCCCCATTATGTGAGCGTCGCCAAGACGATGGCGCACTTTACGGGTGATACGCTCGATACCGCGCTGCCTTCCTTGGCAGCAGTAACCGACGCGGATCGCCTGCTGGCTGCGATAGACGACGAAACAAGCTGTGTCGTTGTGCAATATCCCGACATTCTTGGCCGCATCGCGGATCTGGGCGAGATCGCGGCCAAGGCCCATGCGCATGGCGCGTTGTTGATCGCGGTCGTCACTGAGCCGGTCGCGCTGGGTGCGATCCGGTCGCCGGGTGAGATGGGCGCAGACATCGTCGTTGGCGAAGGCCAGTCGATCGGCGTCGGGCTGCAATTCGGCGGACCCTATGTCGGGCTGTTTGCCTGCAAGGAAAAGTTCGCCCGACAGATGCCCGGCCGCCTGTGTGGCGAAACGGTCGATGCGACGGGCAAGCGCGGCTTTGTGCTAACGCTCTCCACGCGCGAACAGCACATCCGGCGCGAGAAGGCGACGTCGAACATCTGCACCAATGCCGGGCTTTGCGCGCTGGCGTTCAGCATCCACATGACGTTGCTGGGGGAGCGGGGCCTGCGCGATCTGGCTGCCCTCAACCACGCCAATGCGGTGCGGGCGGCGGAGCGGCTGTCCGCTGTGCGGGGTGTAACGCTGCTGAATGACAGCTTCTTCAACGAGTTCACGTTGAAGCTCTCCAAGCCTGCCCGTCCGGTCGTCCATGCGCTGGCCGCACAAGGCATTTTGGGTGGCGTCTCATTGGGGCGTCTCTTCCCGGATGCGTCGGAACTCGAAAACGGGCTGGTCATCGCCGTCACCGAAACCGTGACAGAGGACGATATCGAAGCCCTTGCAGCAGCTCTACAGGAGGCCTTGGCATGACGATCAACCAAAGCGGATGGCGCCCCGAAATGGGCGTAAGCAACGATGAACCCGTCGCCACCTACACCGGCAACCGCGCGCTGATGCTGGAAGAGGCGCTGATCTTTGAGATTGGCACGACGGACACGACCGGTGTCGATATTGCGCCTGCGCCGAAGGTCGCGTCGCGGCTCGGCGGGCTGGACCGCAATACGGGCATCGGCCTGCCCGGCCTGTCGGAGCCGGAGACGGTGCGCCACTATACCCGCCTCAGCCGCCAGAATTACGCCATCGACCTTGGCCTGTTCCCGCTCGGCTCGTGCACGATGAAGCACAATCCGCGCCTCAACGAAAAGGTCGCGCGGATGGCGGGTTTTGCCGACGTCCACCCGCTCCAGCCGCAGGAAACGGTGCAAGGTGCGCTCGCTGTCATTCAGGAACTGGCGGTGTGGCTGATCGAGTTGACCGGCATGTACGGCGTCGCGATGGCTCCCAAGGCGGGCGCGCATGGCGAGCTGTGCGGCATCCTGTGCATCAAGGCCGCACTGGAAGCACGCGGGGAGGATCGTCCCGTCATCCTCGTGCCGGAATCGGCGCATGGGACGAACCCGGCGACGGCGGCCTTTGCGGGTTTCCGGGTCGAGAACATACCGGCGACCGCTGAAGGGCGCGTCGATCTGGCCGCGCTCAAGGCGCGGCTGGGGCCGGACGTCGCGGGCGTGATGATCACCAACCCCAATACCTGCGGCCTGTTTGAGCGCGACATGAAGGCGATTTCGGACGCGGTGCATGCGGCGGGCGGCTATGTCTATTGCGATGGCGCGAACTTCAACGCGATCGTCGGGCGTGTGCGGCCGGGCGATCTCGGCATCGATGCGATGCACATTAACCTCCACAAGACCTTCTCCACCCCGCATGGCGGCGGCGGTCCCGGCTCCGGCCCGGTCGTCCTGTCCGAAGCTCTGGCACCATTCGGGCCGATCCCCTTCGTCTCGCTGATGAAGGACGGCACGTATAAGCTGGTGGAAGAAGAGAGCGCAGGCGAGCTGCATCCGCAGACCTTCGGCCGCATGGCTGCCTTCCACGGCCAGATTGGCATGTTTACCCGAGCGCTCTCCTACATCCTGAGCCATGGCGCGGATGGCCTGCGTCAGGTGGCCGAAGATGCGGTGCTCAACGCCAACTACATCCTGCGCAGTCTGGAAGATGTGCTGGAGGCCCCCTTCGCGGCCTCTGGCCCGTGCATGCACGAGGCGCTGTTCTCCGACAACGGGTTGGCGGAAGGCTTCTCCACGCTCGATATCGCCAAGGGCCTGATCGACGAGGGCTTCCACCCGATGACGGTCTATTTCCCGCTCGTCGTCCACGGCGCGATGCTGGTGGAGCCGACCGAGACCGAGTCCAAGGCGACGCTTGACCAGTTCATCGGTGCGCTGCGCTCAGTCGCTCGACGCGCACGGCAGGGGGATGCGGCGCTGAAGTCCGCCCCGCGCTTCGCGCCGCGCCATCGGCTCGATGAAACCTTGGCCGCCCGCAAACCGGTGCTTGTCTGGAAGGAGGCAGAGCTGGCACAAGCCGCCGAATGACGACGCCACGGCCATTCATCATCGACGCAGGAGAGGTGGAGAAACGCCACGCCCCTGCCACTGTCCGCAATCGCGACGCCATTTCGGACGTGCTCGACACGGTTTTGCCCGCGTCCGGCACAGTTCTGGAGGTCGCAAGCGGGACGGGCGAGCATGTCATCCATTTCGCACACCGCTTCCCGGATCTTGTCTGGCAGCCAAGTGACTATTCGGGTGTGGCGCTCCCTTCTATCGCGGCTTGGGTGGCCGAAGCCGGGGTCCCGAATGTGCAGCCTGCTGTCCAGTTGGATGCCTCCTTGCCGGAATGGCCTGTGCGACAGGCGGACGCCATCTTGTGCATCAACATGATCCATATCGCGCCATGGGCGGCGACCATCGGCCTGATGGCAGGCGCCGGGCGTCTGCTGCAGGCGGGCGGACCACTTTACCTCTACGGGCCCTATCTGCGCGACGGGGTGGAAACGGCGGCCAGCAATCTGGCCTTTGATCAGTCTTTAAAGGAGCGCGATCCTGACTGGGGCCTGCGTGATCTGTCCGCTGTGACCGCGCTCGCGGCAGGGCAGGGCCTGCATCTTGACCGGGTGATTGAGATGCCGGCCAATAACCTGTCGGTCATCCTCCGAAAGGGCTGACGCAATTGGCAGCTTTACGTCTGCCTCTGGGTCAGCATAACCCTCCGTCATAAACA
>Ga0222712_10000775_pt1 | contig 40818 bp, 28 predicted proteins | sample C33_657DmetaG_FD_165043 | JGI IMG/M metagenome (GOLD analysis project Ga0222712, IMG submission 165043) | Estuarine water microbial communities from San Francisco Bay, California, United States - C33_657D | ecosystem: Environmental > Aquatic > Marine > Unclassified | place: USA: California... | reverse complement strand
AAAGCCTGGATGGTCAATTGGAAAAATTTGAAATCAATTTTCTCAGGAATGGTGGCAAGGTAATCTGGGCAGAAACAATTGAACAGGCCCATGAAGCCATCCTCAAGATTTGCAGGGAAAAGAATTGTAAGACTGTAGTGAAGAGCAAGAGCATGGTTACTGAAGAAATTCACCTCAATGATTTCCTTGAGAAAAATGGCATCGACAGCATTGAATCTGATCTCGGCGAATACATACAACAGCTGGACAACGAGCCACCTTATCATATTGTTACACCTGCCATGCACAAGAGCAAGGAAGATGTTGCCCGCGTTTTCCATGAACACTTGAACACACCTCTTGACCTTACGCCGGAAGAGCTCACCCTCGTTGCAAGGGAGAAGCTCAGGAAAAAATATGCCGAGGCTGAAGTGGGCGTTACAGGTGCCAACTTCATCATTCCTGAAACAGGCAGTGTTGCCATAACTGAGAATGAAGGCAATGCAAGATTGAGTGCCTCTTGGCCCAAGACCCATATCGTGATCACTGGAATAGAAAAAGTAATTCCTTCATTGCAGGATCTTGCACTTTTCTGGCCCTTACTTTCCACCTATGGAACAGGTCAACAAGTGACGGTTTACAATTCCATCATCAGTGGTCCTCGACAGTCAACAGAAATGGATGGTCCTGATGAGATGTATGTCATCCTGTTGGACAATGGAAGGACCAATATATTGCAGGATCCCGTTTCAAGGGAAAGCCTCTATTGTATCCGTTGCGGAGCCTGCCTTAACGCCTGTCCTGTGTACAAGAACATCGGAGGACACAGCTATGGAACAACCTATAGCGGTCCTATTGGCAGTGTCATTACCCCCAATCTCAAAGACCTTGGCGAGTGGAAACACCTGAGCCATGCTTCTTCCCTTTGTGGAAATTGTACAGAAGTATGTGCCGTAAAGATCAACCTGCATGAGCTTTTGCTGTACAACAGGAGAGAGGCTGTTCGTTCGGGGCAAGGAAACATGATGGAGAAGATTGCCTGGGCAACCTGGCAGCAGGGGATGCTTCACCGGAAAATGATGAATCTTGGCAACAGCAAGATCAAGAATTGGATGATCAATAAATTGTTCAAGGGATGGACCGGACAGCGGGCAGACCTTGATTTTCCTGCAAAAACCTTCAATCAACTCTGGAGGGAAAAGCAAGAAAATCCTAAGCCTTAGCCTTCTTAAAACTATTGTTGACAAGATAAACACCCCAAAGGGTAATCATTGTGCCAGCAACAATAAAGGCGGTCAATTTTTCTTGCATCAAGATATTACCCAGGATAATCGCAACAATAGGATTGATATAAGAATGCACCGCCACCAATGCAGTGGGCAAACGTTTCAATGCATAGATATAGGCCCCAAACGCAATCACAGAGCCGATCAGTACAAGGTAACCAATCGACAACCATGCCTTGGTCGGTATTTCACCAAGTGGAACAAATTCACCCGTAATCAAGGTGAATAGCGAAAGCAGCGTGCCGCTGACAAACATCTGCCATCCCAAGGAAAAATAGGGATCCATGTCTTTTGCCTGCTTGGCGGTGAACAGTGAGGATAGCGCCCAGGCAATGCTGGCAATCACGCCAAACAGGATGCCCAGCGAAAAGTCCGTATACAGAATATGTTCAATGAAATCAAAAAAGGTGATGAGTACGCCAGCAAAACCCATGGCAATACCAACAATGGTTTTGCGTTTGAATTTGACTTTGTTGAATACCAATCCAGTGAAGAGCACAACCCAGATGGGCATGATGGCGCCCACAACTGAGCCTATTCCGCTGGGCATGTATTTGACTGAAAGTACGCTGAACGCATTGCTGATCACAAACATCAGGATGGCCATCCAAAAAATCTGCCAAAGCTGGTGTTTTTGGGGAAGCATTTTCCTGAAAAAGGTGAAATAAATCACGTACAAACCGCCGCCAATGAAGTGCCGTAGTCCGGAAAGCTGCAATGGTGGAATGTACTCAACCCCTACCTTAGAGGCAAGCCAGGTGGTGCCCCATAAAATGGAAACAACACCCACTGCAAAAAGTGCTTTGGATTTTTCTGATTTGTTGATCTTGAGCCGGCCCGACATCAATGCCTGAAATGTCTGAGTCCTGTCATCACCATGGCCAGCCCGCTTTCTTGGCAGTAGGCAATGGAGTCTTTGTCTCGGATGGAACCTCCTGGTTGGATAAACGCTTCAATTCCTTCTGCATGGCTCATTTTTACGCAGTCATCAAAAGGAAAGAAGGCATCACTGGCCAATACAGCACCCTTCAATTCAAAATTGAATTGCTTGGCTTTTTCAATGGCATGCCTGAGGGAATCAATGCGGGAAGTCTGACCACAACCTTTGCCAATCAACTGTTTGTTTTTTGCAATGGCAATTGCATTTGATTTCAGGTGCTTGCATACTTTGTTGGCAAAAATCAGGTCTGTCCTTTCATCTTCGGTAGATGCCCTTGCTCCGGCCTCTTCCCATTTTTCAAAGTTTCCATGGTCCTGGTCTTGCACCAATACGCCATTCAAAAGCGATTTGAATTGTTTTGTTGCAGGATGGTCTTTTTTCTGGATGAGCAGGATCCTGTTTTTCTTGGTGGTCAATACTTCCAGCGCATCTGCATCAAACGCTGGCGCAATCAATACCTCAAAAAAGATCTCATTGATCTGTGCTGCGGTTGACATGTCGATGGTGCTGTTGCAAACAAGCACACCGCCAAAAGCACTCTCAGGATCTCCTTGCAATGCATATTTCCAGGCCTCAGCAGCATTCTGCCTTGTAGCAATGCCACATACATTGGTATGCTTGATGATGGCGAAAGTAGATTCGTTTTCTCCTTTGAATTCAGCAATCAATTGTACTGCTGCCTCTACATCCACCAGGTTGTTGTAAGACAGCTCCTTGCCGTGCAACTGGTCGAAGAGCTCATTGAGCTTGCCGAAAAAAATACCCTGCTGGTGAGGGTTCTCGCCATAGCGCATGATCTGTGGGTTTCCAGATGAATGCAGGAACTGGCTGGTATTGTCTGCAGTGAAATACTGTGCAATGGCTACATCATAATTGCCAACGATGTCAAAGGCTTTGGCCGCAAAACTTCTTCTTTGTGCCAGGCTGGTGGTGCAGTTTTGTTCACGGAGGATGTCCACCAATGGTGCATAGTCTGACTTTGACGCAACCACCACCAGGTCACTGAAGTTTTTTGCAGCCGCCCTGATCATGGAAGGGCCCCCAATGTCTATTTTCTCAATGATGAGTTTTTCTTCGGTTGTATTGGCTACTGTTTCTTCAAATGGGTAGAGGTCAACAATCACCAGGTCGATTTGTGGAATGGCATACTCTTTCATCTCCGCCAGATCCTGTTCTACCGCCCGCCTTCCCAGGATTCCACCAAAAATTTTGGGATGCAATGTCTTGACCCTTCCCCCCAGAATGGATGGATAATCGGTCACAGATTCAACCGGAATGCATTCAAGACCCAGTTGTTCTATGTACTGCTGTGTTCCACCAGTTGAATAAATGGCAACACCGTTTTCGCTCAGCAGCCTGACCAGTGGTTCAAGGCCATCCTTGTAGAAAACAGAGATAAGTGCAGCGCGGATTTGTTTTTGCATCATTATTGGGTTTGGTGGCAGCGAATCGTAAAAGGACCCTCTTCGGGGATTGATTTAAAGCGCAAATGTAACTTTTGTGATTCTTTTTCCCATTGGTTAATTTTCCACACTGGTGTTGAAGCATCTGCCACGATCAGGCTTTTTTTGTTGATCTCATTTTTCAGGTTGGAGAGCGAGATGGACTTGGCATGGCAGAGCAGCAGCCATGGCTTGTTTTCTAGGACTTTCTTTAGGCTGATCATGACCGGATCGTCTGGGAACGATTCAATTTTCCAATGTTCAATGCCAAGAGCGATGCCCGTCTGGCTGAGCAGCTCCTTTGTTTTTTTCCTGTTGTCCAGTAAAGATGCAGAAGCCGTCAGGATTGCATGGTGGCCATGCTGGTGGATGATGGCTGTTGATCCATATAGGTTCAGCACATGAATCTCCCTTGTTTTTCTATGACGCATTTTTTCGGTGAGATGCACCATCGGCAAGACAAGTCCCAGCTGAACAAGGAATAAAAAAATAAACCTGTCCGGAGATTTGAATAGGGAATACCATGCTGCTGCATAAAGGCTGCACAGCAGCAGCATAGAATTGCTGATATCAAGCTGGTCGATCATGCCAAAAGGAATTTTTCCCATCAACAGCACATAATCATTCATCAATTGGATCAGGCCATTGATGGCAGAACCCAATCCAGTTGCCATCGCATCAAATGGGTGAATGATGCAGAGGAGTATTTCCATGACCAGCACCAGGCTGGACAAAGGAACGGCAATGAGGTTGGTGAAAAGGAAAAGGGTTGGGAAGCGGTGGAAATTGGCAATCACGATTGGGGTGGTCAATACCTGTGCCGCCAGGGTGATGGAGACCATGCTCCAGAGATAAAGCGCTGATTTGTTTTTGAAGAAAACCATTTTCTTGATTTCCTGGTCAAACAACAAGATGGATGCAACCGCAGCATAACTCAATTGGAAACCAAGGTCAAACCTGAGGTCTGGATTCCACAGCAGGAGCATGAACGCTGACCCCAGCAAGCTGTTCATGCCACTGCTTTTTCTTCCTATGGTTTTGCCAATGATGATGAAGCTGAACATGATGGCACTCCTGATCACAGATGCTGAAGATCCTGTCAGGATGGCGAAAATCCAAAGCAGGGGAAGGCTGATGACCAATCCGGCCAGTGCTGCTTTTTTTCTTCCTGCAATTGTGCAGATCAAGAGATCCATCAACATGAAGATCAAACCCAGGTGCAATCCTGAAATGGCAATGATGTGCACCACGCCAGTATTGGTGTAGGCATTCAACAATTCCTTGTCCAGGTCTTCCCTGTAACCGATCAGCATGGCTTCTGCAAGCCCTGCGTTTTGTTTGTTTTTGATCTGCTTCTTGATGATGGACAATATCTTTTTCTTGGTCCTGAGCATCCAACCGGCTCTCCCTTTATTCGTCTGAACAATCTTGGTGTATTGGTTGGGGCCCTCTAACATCATTGTATGGCCAATCCCATTTCTTTTGGAATAGGTGAAAAAGTCAAAAGCTCCTGGGTTGGCATTTTTTTTGAGCAGCTGAGGGATGGTCAAAGAAAGCAGCAGGTCTCCAGGCATGATTGTGCTGCTATCCGTTTTTTTGATGTAGAGGTAGGTGCTGAGTTTGCTGTCAATGATGCCTGAATCTGTCTTGAAAAACCTTGCCACATAACGGTTTGATGCGCTACTTGATTTTGGGCCTTCTGTAATGCTAAGCAGTACAGTTGAAGTATTCAAGGAGGGATAGATCTTTCTACAGTTGGATCTCAGGGCATTGGAGATGCCGCCGATGGCGATGAGGATTCCTATCATGGAAGTTCCCAATGTCCAGCACCATTTCCATTTGACGATACGTGTTGATGGGAAAAAGCAAATTGTAGAGAGAAAGAAAAAGGCCAGGATGATTGTCCAGGTTTGAAGGGATGGCTGGCAATTGGCGTCCAGAAAAATACCCAACAGCGTCACCAGAAAAATTCTTAAAAATGGTATTCTCTTGTACATCCCTTCCTGCTCCTCTTTCCCAGCACAAAGCTAGACAAGCGGACGGAGGTTCATGTCTTGAAAAGGATAGAATAATCTTTCCTGTGAATGTTTTTTTCTATTGGTCTATTAGAAATCAAGCCCGAGTGCAAAATACCATGATGGCTTTCCTTTGAAGAAATTGCCCATGGGCCAGCCAGCATCTACCCTGAGGAAATAGCCAAGCACAGTACTTCTTGCGCCAAATCCATATCCACCAACAAAAGGTCCTATACCGCCTGTTTTTACATTGACCTGTACAGGAGGAAGGCCATAGGATGAATAAGGTCTTTGCACTTTATCAAACTTTCCATTCCATGCAGTGCCAAGGTCCAGGAACTGCACCAGTTGAAGGTTTCGAAGGAATGCGTTGTTTACAGGCCTGTTGAACAAGGTGGTGAAAAGGGGCAGCCTGAATTCTGAGTTCATGACCATGTTGTTGTTGCCGTTGGCAACATTTTGGTTGTGCCCCCGAAGGCTAAGTGCCAGTGTCTGGAAGGCATAGTTCTGGTCTGGAGCGGGGAGGATGGCATTGTTGAATTTTGGTCTCAGCCAGCCCTCAACACCACCCAGGTAATAGATGAGTTTTTGTGAGCCAAAAGAAAAATCGGCTGCTGCTCTTCCTGCCCAAATGAAGTTGCGGTAAATCGGATAGTAGTACCGGATATCAGTTCCAATGTTGAACATGAATTTTCCTGAACCCTTTGCATTGACCATCCTCGAATTGATGTCGGTATAGACCTTGTAACGGAATCCGTTCCAAATGTTCAATGTTGGATTGATGGTATTGTCATGCACATACTCAAGTTTGACCAGCGCATATTTGAGCAGGGTATCTGTGGCAGTGAGGGTTGGGCTGTAATTGGCATCTGAAGTGATGACAACATTGTCACTCCTGTATCCCAGCATGGCCCTGATGCTTTTGACTTCGTCAAAAGGATAGCTCACATTGAATTGGTAGAGATTGGAAGCAAGTTTGTTCCTCAACTGAGACTTGATATCCGAAGGATCAAAAATGGGATAGTTTTCCTGGTTGCTCCTGTAATAGGTCAGGCCCCAATCAAATCTTCTCCTGAGGTTTTGAAATGAGGCCAGGTAATCATTGTCACGCAAATTGGTGGCGAGCCTGAATCCTCCGATAAATTTCTTGTCTTCCATCAGGTCTGAAATGCCCATTCTCAGGATACCATTCAGGTTGTCTGTGTTCGATAAGTATATTGGACCGGCACCCCCACCATAAGGTTGATAGCGGTTGACCATCACTGAATTGTTGAAACCTGAAACCAAGTAGTCTGACGCAAACTTGAGTTTATAGTCAAACATCTTTGCCTTCTTCAACACATCTTCTTTTTGAGGCACCATGATTTCTTCGGCAGCAATGGCTGCGGTATCTTTCAGGTCTTGGTCAAATTCTGTTTGGAACAGCACGTTCTTTTTTTCTGTTTTGGCCTCTTCTTTTTCTTCTTTTTGGTACAACATCAGCCCTGTTTTGCGTCTTCTTTCCTCCTCCATCAATTTCTTGATGTAGTCAGTAGGTCTTGCATTTACATTTCTTTTGAGCAGAACGGCATCGTTGATTTTTAATTTGTACAGGAACTTGAGGTCACCTTCCTGCCTGACTTCTGTGACCTGGTTGTTGTCACCAGCACCTCTGGTTTCCTGCAAACTGCTTTGGTAATTGGTGATGGGGAAGACATAAGTGCTGTCACTGGTAATGGAAATATACCCAATCGAATCAGGGGCTGTTTTTTCCCAGGCCTTCAGTGTAGAATCCAATTCTTTTCTTTCAGGGTTGCGCAAGATTTCATCGCCGATCCTATACAAAGTATCGAGGCCTGCACGTTGGGTGGTGAAAAAACCTGCATACCTGTTGCCAATGCCATTCGCATCACTCACAAACGTGAAATGGTTCACATTGTACTGCAGCGGAAACCTTGCCTGTCCATAAGGTTGATTGGTCAATTGTGTGATTTGCCTGAACTCGCTCTTGGTCCAGTTGTCTACCATGAAAACATTAAAATTGTTCCTGGAGGGGATCACTGTATCTGCTTTTGATGCATTGGGCGATGGCCTGTTGGAAGAGAACAGGATGCCTGTTTTGCTGGGGAAGGCAACAAACGATGCATCCAGGTCATCGTAGACATCGTTGGTGATTTGTTGTACAGTGTTTTCCTTGACTTTGTAGACAAAAATATCTGACTGTCCGTTCTTGACAGCACTGAGGATGAGGGTATTGTTGTCAAGCATGAACTTGGCATCTTGGATCAACTGGAAACCTTCCAGTTCTTGTTTGAAGGTTTTTATCCTTGCCACGACATCGTAGATGAACATCCTGATTTTACCTTCTTCTGTGTACACCACCAGAATCCTTGATCCTTTGGGATCCCAGGCCAGCAAAGGATAATTGGGATTCAACTCATCCTGGTTGTTGAGCACCCCGGCTTTCAACAGCGTTTTTCTTTCATCAGAAAGATCCTCCAGCACTACACGGTAAATGCCTTTTTTGTACTCAACCATTGCATAGCTGTTGTTGCGGGCAATAGGGTTGGCCTGAAAACGGTAATAATCCCTTCCATTCTTTTTCTCTTCAATGGTCACAACATTTCCTTTGGGAAGGTTGCGCCTGCCCTTCAAATCACTCTGGTATTTTTCAGATTCCAGCTCCATGAAATCATTGAGCAGGTCACGGAATTTTTTCTTGGTGACTTTGATGCTTGCAGCATTGAGACTCTTGTAGATGCGCGACAGGTATAGGAAATAAGTGATGTTGTCTTTTTTGTATTGTTCGCCGATGAACCTCCAAAAAGCATGTCCTGCAAGGTTGGGTTCACTGAAGGCAAACTGATAAAAGGTCCTGTATTTACCTGACAACAAAGCTGATTTGAGTTTATCGTCCAGCGCAGGGCTCCAGTTTTCAGCCACGAAAGAAACGTATCCATCTGTAAGCCATTTGGGTAGGTCCAGCAAAGCCTGGTTGCTGGCAAACTCGCCGAGGTCATCCCCAAACAAGAGGTTTTCCACCAATACCTGTGCAATGCCTTGTCTCAGCCTTATCCTCAATTCATTGAGGTTGCCATCAAAATACAACAGGATCTTGTTGTTGACCAGTTTGGTTACACCGCCAGTGTTTTGCCAATCAATACCCAATCCAATGTTGGATTGTTTGTAATCAGTGAAGCTGTTGTAAATCACAATGTTCGCCCTTCTCTGCAATCCATATTCAACGAATTCCTCAATCGCCCCAAGTTCCTCTTCTGCTACCTGTGCAATAAATTTTCCCAATGCCAATCCACCCTCATTGGTGTAGGTATTGAAATTCTTGGTTTGGTAATAACGCCAGTTGAATTTCTTGTATTGTACCCTGTTTTTTCCAAACTCAACAGTGCTCACCTGGGCAGATGATTGCAGCGCAAAAAGAACAATCGCAAAAACAGGGAGCAATATTTTTCGCATGGTGTTATGATTCAAATGATTGGATATCTTCGCCGTCTGCGTTCAATACCACGTATTCAGGCTAAAATTAACGCATTTACCCAAGAAAAAGCGGCTATGATAAACGTTAAAATTTTCCAGTTCAATCCCTTGCAAGAGAATACCTATTTGCTGTACAATCAAGAATGCGAATGCATTGTCGTTGATCCCGGATGCTATACAGACAAAGAACGGGATCAACTCAGGAGCTTCATTGAAACGAAACAACTGAAACCCATCATGCTGGTCAATACCCATTGTCATCTTGACCATGTTTTTGGGAACAAGTTTGTTCATGAAACCTATGGGCTGGAACTGCATATCCATGAAGGGGAGAAGCAGGTCCTTGACATGGCGCCAACCAGCGGATTGATGTGGAATTTGCCATTTGATAATTATTCCGGCCCGGTTCATTTTCTGGACGAAAGCAGCAATTTGACACTGGGTGATGAAAACATTCAAGTGTTGTTTACCCCAGGACATTCGCCCGCCAGCATCAGTTTTTATGCCAGCAAAAGCGGTTTTGTGATCGCTGGGGATGTGCTTTTCAGGGAAAGTGTTGGAAGAACAGACCTCCCCGGGGGCAGTCCTGCCGTTTTGGTCAAAAGCATTCTTGAAAAATTATATTGCCTGCCAGATGAAACCATCGTTTATTCCGGTCATGGGATACCTACCACGATAGGGCATGAGAAAGTCCACAACCCTTATGTTTCAGCTTAACTTCAGCAGGACTACTTGTACAATTTTTTGATCAGGGGCACTTTTGTCAATTCTGCTTTTTCCCTGACCAGTACTATCAACATAAAAATGAGCATGAGCAGGGTTGCGCTACCATGTACCAACCAAATGTTCACTGTGTTGGCCCTGAGCAAGGCATGCGCCAGGTAAAGGAGTATCGATAGTCCTATGTAGCCCAATACTTTTTTCCATTCGTATGGGATGGGATAATGTTTTTGCCCCATGAAATAACTCATCAACATCATGGTGCCATAACAGGCCACGGTGGCCCATGCGCATGCCAAAAATCCCATGGAAGGGATGAGCAGGTAATTGATGAGCAGTGTAATCAATGCGCCAACAATGGTAATCACTGCTCCAATGCTGTTCTTGTTGGTCAGTTTATACCAAATGGAAAGGTTGTAATAAATGCCCAGGAAAATTTTTGAAAGCATCAGGATGGGCACAACAACCAATCCCTGCAAGTATTCAGGGTGCTTTTTTACGCTCATGAAATGTTTCCAGATGTCCAGGTAGAGCACAACGCCGAGATAACAGAAGCAACAGGCAATCACAAAGAGGTTCATGATCCTGGCGTAGGTGTTTTTTGCATTTTCACTGGATGCGTTTTTAAAAAAGAAAGGCTCAGCACCCATCCTGAAGGTCTGAATGAAAATGACAATCAGGATGGCCAGCTTGTAATTGGCGCTGTAAATCCCATTGGCAGCCTTTGCCTCCAGAACAGTTCCAGAAAACCGCATGAGCACCATAAACCGGTCAATGGTTTCATTGATCATGCCACCAAACCCCACCACAACAAGGGGCATCGAATAGATCAGTAATTCTGTCAATAGTTTTTTATCGAATGTCAGCCTTAAAACTTTCCATTCCCTGAACAAAAGCGCCAGGGTGATGATGCTCGCAATCAATTGTGATATGAACACATAACCAACTCCAATGGCAGGATCATACAGTCCTCCAAGAAATGAACCTGTCCCTTCTTCCTGCGCTGGTTTGCAGAGCAACAGGAAAAAAGCCGCCAGTCCGACATTGATGAGGATATTGGCCAGTTTGATCAGTGCAAATTTTCTTGGCCTACCGGCATATCTGAGTTTGGAAAACGGAAGAACAGCAAGTGTGTCCAGTGCAACGATGGCAATCACCCAGATTACATAATCTGGATGCTCATCCAACTCCATCATGTTGGCCAATTGCTGGGCTTGCGGCATCAGTAAAAAAGAGAACAGCAGGGTGGTAAGGAGCAGGCTGCTAAAGGCAGTGTTGAACACTTTTTTTTCATCCTCCACCTGGTTGAAACGGAAATAGGACGTCTCCATGCCATAGGTGAAAACAATGTTCAGGAAAGCAGCGGAAGCGAACAGAATAGAAATGTCTCCAAACTCGCCAGCATGGTAACTGTACAAGAGAATTGGGGTGAGCAGGTAACTGATGAACCTTCCCAGTATATTGCTCAAGCCAAACCAAAGGGTTTGGTTTGCCAGTTGTTTGATTCCTCCCAAAATAGTACAGTTTAAACAAATATAAGGGTTCTGCCATCTCAGTGCTAATATCTGTTTTCATTTCATAGATTTACACTGTTAAACATGAACGCATGAGAGCAGTGATACAAAGGGTTTCAAATGCATCGGTGAAGGTTGATGGAGTAATCACCGGGCAGATCCAGCAAGGCCTGCTTGTGCTGGTTGGCATAGAAGACAGCGATGGCCAAGAAGACCTTGAATGGCTTTCTGGTAAGATTGTCAACCTCCGTATTTTCAATGATGAAGAAGGCGTCATGAACAGGTCTGTGATTGATATCAAAGGGGGAATCCTGGTCGTCAGCCAGTTCACCCTTCACGCAGCCACAAAAAAAGGAAACCGACCTTCCTACATCAGGGCCTCGAAGCCGGAAATCGCTGTCCCTGTTTTTGAGCGATTCAAGCAACAACTTGTAACAGATTTGGGCAAGGAAATTCAGTCAGGTATTTTTGGTGCAGACATGAAAGTGGAGCTCCTCAACGATGGGCCTGTCACCATCATCATTGATACAAAAAACAAGGAATAAATGACCATCAGCGAAGCACAGCTACAGGTAGATGAGTGGATCAAAACCATTGGTGTCCGCTATTTCAGTGAATTGACCAACATGGCTATTCTCACGGAAGAAGTGGGTGAATTGGCAAGGGTCATGGCCCGAAAGTATGGGGATCAATCCTTTAAGAAATCAGAAACAGCTGATCATCTTGCAGACGAGATGGCCGACGTGTTGTGGGTTTTAATTTGTCTAGCCAACCAGACAGGCATTGATCTTACCGATGCCTTGAAAAAAAATATTGAAAAGAAAACGGCCCGGGATGCAGACAGGCACAAAAACAATGAAAAATTGCATTGATCCTCAGCATTTCCCTGGCTTTTGCAGTTGCACCGCTTCCCTTTGTTTTATTATCTTTGCGGGCTATGGTAGTCAATGATCAAAATAAGTTCCAGGCGATTATATCCCATGCAAAGGAATACGGGTTTGTTTTTCAGTCAAGTGAAATCTATGATGGGCTGAGTGCTGTGTATGATTATGGCCCATGGGGCAGTGAGCTGAAAAAGAACATCCGTGAAGCCTGGTGGAATGCCATGACGCGCATGCATGACAATATTGTGGGCATTGATGCTGCCATTTTTATGCATCCTACAACCTGGAAAGCTTCTGGTCATGTGGACAATTTCAGCGATCCGATGATTGACAACAAGGATTCGAAAAAGCGGTATCGTGTGGATCACCTGATTGAGGGAGTTGCAGATGCCTTGAACAAGGAAGGAAAGACCAATGAAGCTGAAAAGCTGATTGATGATATGGATGCCCTGCTGGCAGCCAATGATTATGCGGGTTTGAAGCAATTGATTGAAGACAACAAAATGAAGTGTTCAGTAAGCGGAACCTGCAACTGGACAGATGTACGTCAGTTCAACCTGATGTTTTCCACCCAGTTGGGCTCAGTTGCAGAAGATGCAAGCGAGATCTACCTGAGGCCTGAAACAGCCCAAGGCATATTTGTCAATTTCTTGAATGTGCAAAAAACTGCCCGCATGAAAATACCTTTTGGTATTGCACAGGTGGGTAAAGCGTTCAGGAATGAAATCGTTGCGCGCCAGTTCATTTTCAGGATGCGTGAATTCGAGCAAATGGAAATGCAGTTTTTCATCAGGCCTGGCTCTCAACAGGAATGGTATGCCTATTGGAAAGCTGAGCGCATGAAATGGCATGAATCCATGGGCATCCCTGCAGAGAGTTATCGTTTTCATGACCACGTCAAACTGGCCCATTATGCAGATGCTGCAGTGGACATTGAATATGCTTTCCCATTTGGCTGGAAAGAGGTTGAGGGAATTCACAGCCGTACAGATTTTGACCTGAAAAGCCATCAGCAATTCAGCGGAAAGAAGTTGCAGTATTTTGATACGGAGATCAACCAGAACTATGTGCCTTATGTGATTGAAACGTCCATTGGTCTGGACAGGATGTTCCTTTTGACCATGTGCCATGCATACCAGGAGGAGAAATGGACCAAAGAGGATGGCAGTGAAGACAGCAGGGTTGTGTTGAAAATTCCTGCCAAGATTGCCCCCATCAAGTTGGCTATCTTACCCCTGTTGAAAAAAGAGGGATTGCCCGATATTGCCAAAGAAATCATGGCCACTTGCAGAACGGAGTTCTACTGCTTTTATGAGGAGAAGGACACCATCGGAAAGCGTTACCGCAGGATGGATGCATTGGGAACCCCTTTTTGCATCACCATTGATCACCAGACCAAAGAAGACCAAACGGTTACCATCCGTTACCGCGATACAATGACACAAGAAAGGATCCCCATTGAAGGGCTGGTGCAGTTCATCAAAAGCAAGCTGTAGCCATTATTTTGCTCCTTTTATTTTGAGATAGGTCTTGCCAATCAGTTCCCTGAAAAAGCCTCCCCAGCTGTCCATGGCCCAGCTTGCTGGGATCATGGAGGCACCACTGAACATGGTGGCAGATGGCAACATGGAGAAAGCGCAAGGATAGGGCCTTACTGCTATACCTGCTTGTTCAAAGGTGAGGGTTGCCCTGGGGATATGAAAGGCCGAAGTGATCATTACGGCCTTGGTTTTAATCCCTCCATTGCGGTCCATGATCTGCTTGGAAAAGCGTGCATTTTCAATGGTATTTTTGGATCGGTTCTCTATCAAAATATCCTCTTTAGGAATGCCAAGATCAATCAGGTTTTTGGCGATGAAATCGGCCTCCATAAAATTATCCTCACTGAACATGCCGTTCTGTCCCCCAGACGCAATGATCTTTTTGATATGTCCTTTTTTGTACAGCAATGCTGTTTGGATGAACCTGTCTGATGACAAGTTAAAATGCCCTTCCTTGTTGACCCTGTCATAGCTGGTCATCCCACCCAGTACGATGCCGACATCATATTTTTCATTCGCTGCCATCGGCATTGGTGGCGCATGCAACGGATATTGCAGGTTGTTGATCAACCATGGGTTGCTGAAAAAAAGCAATACCGCCAGTGTTATGCCTGCTAACTTTTTTCTTTTGGTTTCTGTCTTGGCCAATGCTGTCATGATGATCAAAATGAAGACCCAGACAAATGGACTTAAAAAAAAGAACAGGATTTTTCCGATGATGAACATGATAAAAAAAGGCCGGCTGTTCGGCCGGCCAGGGATTTTAATTTTTGATGATCTTTTTGGTGGTTTGGTACTTTCGGTCGTTGCTGGTGATGGTCACGATGTAGGCTCCAGCTGAAAGATTGCCAAGGTTGATGTTCCCGTTTTGGTATCCGGTTTCCTTTTTTGAAACCACAGCACCAGAAAGACTGGTTACCTGAACACTTATTTTTTTGATGCTGTATAGGTCTCCCACTTGGTAGTTGACCAGGTCCTTTGTAATCGTTGGATAGATGTTTTTGATGAAGCCGGTATTGTTCCTGATCGGGTTGGTGATGGCAGTGGCAATGGTAATGGGGGTTCCAAGAGAAGCCGCAAACATACCGTTACCATGGGTACCCACAACCATGGTATTGTCGGTCCAGCGGTGTGCGATAGAATTGATGATGGCATCATTCATCATGGCAGCCGGAGTACCGGCAGCACCGGTTTCTTTTGCCCATACTGTACTGGCTCCATTGATGGTGGTTGTGCTGTAGAGACCTATGGAAGTTCCCACATAATATTCGATTCCAGTTGTTTTTGCAATGATCTCGCAGGCCCTAACCGAAGGAAGAGTGAGGTTACCCTCTGCCACCTGCCAGGTGGGAAGTGCTGCTGTGGCATTTCCCGTCCAGAAGATCGAATTCACACCATAATTCGAAACAACCGCCATGACAGTATCCTGGTTCCTGGGATTTACGGAAATGTCCTTCACTACTGACCCTGAGCTCATCCCACTTGGGGTGATGTCAAAAGGTTGGTTGCTTGCAGCACCCCATTGAGGGTCCTTGAGCCTGTATATTTTTCCTGTAGAGGTGCCGATGAACATGTGATTGTTCGCAGCATAGGGCCCTCGTGTGGTGGCCAATGCAAAGATGCTACCCGTCACACTTGTGTTGACACCATCCATCAGGGTCCAGCTTGAAGTGGTAACCTTTTCAGCATCTCCGGTTCTGTAAATACTGTTTTTTGAAACATAGTACAGGAAATCAGTATTGTCCGGATCCAGGTGGAAATAAGTGATGAACTCTCCATCCGCACTACCAGAGGGCCTGATATTGGTATAAAGGCCGTTGCTGAAGTCGAACAATTTCATCCTGTATACCTGTCCGGATTGGGCTGCACAGAAAAGGAATTGATTGCCGGCAGCATTTTTCTTGGTCATGCCCACCTGGCAGCCATCGCCACCCAAAACAATGTAATGGTCATTGCTGTCACTTACAACAGGACCTAGCATGCCGGTCTTGTCCCGGAAAGTGGTGGAGTTGTCTTGCGCACCGCCAAAATAGTTTCTGCTACCGGTTGTAGGATCGATGCCAACATGATAGTACTGGAGTGTCTGGTATTGAGAGCTACCAAGTGACCATTCAACAGTTGGCGTTGTGATGTCCTTGATTTGTGCAATCCCACCATCTGATGAAATCAACACCTTGTTGGGGTTGGTGGGGTCGAATGCAAAGCTGTGCATGTCCGCATGACTTGCTCCATCAGGGTCAGTATAGGTAGTGGAAGTGACACCACCAATAAAACTTGAATTGTCCTTGGTGGCAAATCCATCCAAGGAGCGGAAAAGGTTGACTCCTCCTGCCAGCACAAGGTCTGGATTGGTGGGATGAACACCAAGGAGCATGTTATATCCCCCCTGCATTTCCATGAATTTGCTGGTGGTGGTTGAACTTGTTTTCCTTTGTGCAACAAGGGTATCGGATTTGGTCCAGGTAAATGGTGTGGTGGCCATGTTGCATTTGAAAAGATCAGCCTCTGGTTTGCTGGCGGCAGCATCATCTGAATTTTCAACCATCACATAAAGAATATTCTGATTTGAAGGTGCAAGGGCAATGACCATTCTTCCCCATCCTCCTGCATAATCTCCTGCAACAAGGCTATTGTCATATCCCCTCCATCCTGCTATGGAATCTGCAGCGTCTTTGATGCCCCCTGCAATTCTAATAAAAGATCCTGCATTCCCTGTAGGGGAGCTGAAAACCCCAGCAAGCGCCCTGTCAGCATTTCTTCCACTCATGGCAACGAATACCCTTGAGCCGGTTTTATTGATGGCCAGGTCTGCGATACCACCTGTAGCGGTTGCAGTTATCGTACTTCCGAAAATCTCTGTCCAGGTACTGCCGCCATCAGAAGAACGGTAAACCCTTCTGTGTGCAGCGGCATACACATCTCCCGTTACCGGATGGACTGCAAGTTTATGGACAAAACTCCACTGGGATGAAAATGCAGTAATGTCTGATGGGTTGGTTGATGTTAATTTGGTCCAGGTAGCGCCATTGTCGATGGACTTGAACATGCCCTCACCGTAAATGAATCCTGAAGGATATCCTGCTGAAGCACCCAGTGGTTCTCCAGTCCCTGCATACCATGTGTTCTCAAATCCTGCCCTTGGATCCTGGGCAAGGGTCGAAACACTTCTGAGTTGGCCGGCGGGATGGACAAACGTCCAGGTTACGCCTCCATCAATGCTCCTGAATATTCCACCGGTAATGCCTCCGGCAATGATAACCTTGTTGGTCGTGCCATTGTAGCGCTTGTCAAACACCAGCGTCCTGGTTCTGCCACCGTTCTGTGAAGGGCCTGCAGCGGAGTAGACATTGTTCACCAGCGGACTGTTGTAAATACCGTTTTCGCGGATGGGCATGTTTCTCATGACGGCCAGTTCCTGAGACCTGATGCCTTCAGGAATCAGTCCTGTTTTGGGATCCCTTGAAATCATCCATTCGTACTCTGCTCTCTTTTTCGAATTTTCAGTCTCCAACTCCTCATCCTCATCGTTTAAAATGGTGAGTCTTTTGGGCAAACCAACCTGCTTTTCCTCCTTGTTGAGGAGGTACAATACACCCATGATGACGATCGCAATGGCAGGGATGATGAGGGCTTTATTTTTATTCATATACATGTTTGGTAACGTGTTTGGCAATTTAACCAATTTTTCAGCTTCAGGTTCGGTTTTTCTGTCATAATAATTTGACCTGAAAAGCCTGAAAAGTTTAATCGTATCTTTGCCTTTCTTGTGAAGGCATGAATCTGCAGTTTCTCTTGGATGGTTATGTTCAATCCCCCCCTGTTCAACAGCTGGCGGAGGCCATCCTTTTGCCCAACCCTCAAAACATTCTGTGCAGCAAAATGGCAGGCTCTTATCCTGCAGTGCTTTTTTCAGCCCTTTACCAGCGCACTGAACTGAATGGGCTCAACCACATGGTTATTTTGGAGGATGCAGAGGAGGCTGCCTATTTTCACAATGATCTTGAACAGCTGATCAATCCCATTGACCTGTTCTATTTCCCCTCCTCCTTCAAAACCAACAAGAATTTCCGGATCCAAAGCAGCAGCCATGTGATGCTCAGGACGGAGGCGTTGACAAGGTTGGCCGGCGGAGGAAACAGAAAAATCATCGTTACCTATCCAGAGGCTTTGATGGAGAAAGTTTCAACGGCCGAGTCACTGTCTTCCAACATTATTTCCATCAAGGTGAACGATCGGCTGGATACTGACCTTGTGATGGAAAAGCTGGTGGGATATGGGTTTGAAAGGGCAGATTTCGTTTACGAACCCGGCCAGTTTGCCATGCGGGGAGGAATTTTTGATATTTATTCCTTTGGTAATGAAAAACCTTACAGGGTTGAGCTCTTCGGTCAGGATGTGGATTCCATCAGGATTTTCGATCCGGAAACCCAGCTCAGTGAGCGTAAACTGCTGCAGGTCAACATCATCCCCAATGCAGATGCAGCCTATGAGGGCGGTGAAAAGATTGATCTTTTCAACCTCCTTCCTGAAAATACCATCATTTATACATCCCATTGGCAGTTGTTCATGGATCGTTACCGCGACCATGAAGACAATTTGAACCTGTACCTTGGCCAGGCGCACCAGCCAACAGATGCGAAGGATACGGATGAAAAACATACTGAACCGGATCCGGATGGCTTTACGCCATTTGAACGCATGGAGCTGGCTTTAGCGAAAAGGACTGTAGTGGAATTGGCATTAACAGCAACCCTCCCATCACCTGATGTTGTGTTGAATTTTGACATCGCGCCTCAACCATCTTTCAACCGGCAGTTTGAGTTGCTGATCAAGGACCTCAGAGCCCATGAAGCAGCCAAAAAGCAGTTGTATATTTTTGCAGAAAATCCCAAGCAACTCGAACGCCTTTATTCCATTTTTGCCGACCTAAAAGCAGAAATTCAATTTGTGCCAATTCCTACAGCCATCCACCAGGGTTTCATTGACAGGGACAGGGGAATTGTGGTTTATACTGATCATCAGATATTCCAACGCTACCACAAATACAAGATCAAGCAGGCTTACAACAAAAGCAAAGCGATTACCCTTCGCGCACTCAAGGAATTGCAGCCGGGAGATTTTGTGGTGCACATTGATCATGGGGTAGGCGTTTTCAGTGGATTGCAGAAAGTGCAAAATGGCGGACAAACCCAGGAGGCTGTCAGGATCATTTACAGGGACAATGATATCCTGTATGTGAACATCAACTCGCTGCACAAGATTTCCAAGTACACGGGTAAAGAAGGCACACCGCCAAAGGTCAATAAATTGGGCAGTGATGCCTGGGTTAAACTCAAGGAAAAGACAAAGGGGAAGGTCAAAGAAATTGCGTTTGACCTGATCAAATTATATGCTGAAAGAAAGTCTCAGCAAGGGTTTGCGCATACCCCAGACAATTACATGCAAACTGAGCTGGAGGCCTCTTTCATGTACGAGGATACACCAGACCAAGGCAAGGCGATCGAGGATGTGAAGAAGGACATGGAAAGCCCGCACCCGATGGACAGGCTGGTGTGTGGTGATGTGGGATTTGGAAAGACAGAAGTTGCTGTCAGGGCCGCCTTCAAGACCTGCATTGATGGCAGGCAGGCAGCCATTCTGGTTCCTACGACAATCCTTGCTTACCAACATTACAAAACCTTCAGTGATCGCTTGAAGGATTTTCCGGTTACTGTTGATTTCATCAACCGGTTCAAGTCTGCGAAAGAGAAAAAAGAAACCCTCAAAAAAGTTGAAGAAGGAAAAGTTGACATCATTGTGGGAACACATGCATTGCTTGGCAAAGAAATCAAGTTCAAAGACCTTGGTATTTTGGTGATTGACGAGGAGCAGAAATTTGGGGTGGCCCACAAGGAAAAAATAAAGACACTCAAGACAAATGTTGATTGCCTTACACTGACGGCAACACCCATCCCCAGAACCTTGCAGTTCAGCCTCATGGGGGCAAGAGACCTTAGCATCATCAACACACCACCACCCAACAGACAGCCCATTCAGACAGAAGTATTGGTGTTCAACCAAGACCATATTCGGGATGCCATTTATTTTGAGATTGAAAGGGGAGGACAGGTTTTCTTCATCCACAACCGTGTTGGTGGCTTGCCGGAAATGGCACAACTCATCAGGAGCCTATGTCCTGACCTCAGTGTGGGTTTTGCCCATGGCCAGTTGGAAGGGCATGAATTGGAAGAAAGGATATTTGATTTCATCCACCGTAAATATGATGTACTGGTCTGCACCAATATTGTGGAGAGTGGGGTTGACATTCCGAATGTCAATACCATCATCATCAACAATGCACACCAATTTGGCTTGAGCGATCTGCACCAATTGAGGGGAAGGGTTGGCCGCAGCAACAAGAAAGCTTTCTGTTATTTGCTGGCGCCACCCATCAGTGTATTGCCTGCAGATTCAAGAAAGCGTTTGCAGACACTGGAACAGCATGCTGAACTGGGTTCAGGGTTTCAAATTGCCATGCGCGATCTTGATATACGCGGAGCAGGAAACATGTTGGGTGGAGAACAGAGCGGTTTCATGATTGAAATAGGCTTTGAGATGTACCAGAAAATTCTGGACGAGGCCATCAGGGAATTGAAAAGAACATCCTTCAAGGATGTGTTCAAGGATGAGATCAGCAAACAAGATGATTTTGTGCACGATTGCACCATCGACACTGATCTTGAAATCTTGATCCCTGATGAATATGTAGACCAGATTGCAGAAAGACTGCTCCTATACACAAGGCTGGACAATTGCAGAGACGAAGATGAACTGCAGCGCTTCCATGATGAAATGAAAGACCGGTTTGGGCCTATTCCTGCATGCGTAGAAGACCTGTTTACAACGGTGAGGTGCAGGAGAATGGCGGTTGAGCTTGGGTTTGAGCGGATGACCCTGAAGCAGAAAACCTTGCGCTGTTATTTTGTGAACAATCCAGACTCACCTTATTTTCATTCTGCTACATTCAATGCAATCCTTTTGCATTTGCAAACCAAAACCAACAAAAGCCACCTGAAGCAGGTGGGAAAAAATTTCATGTTGGTTACAGAGCATGTCCCTGAAATGAAACAGTTGCAAACAATTCTGGAAGAAATGCTTGCAACTGTCAATGAGGTAAAGGCAAGTCCGCAGGATTAGAGTTCCCTGATCCAGATATTCCTGAAGCTGACAAGATCTCCATGGTCTTGGATCATGATGGGTTCTTTGGCAGCATGTGGCTTGTATTCAGGGATGCCAATGTATTCTGTTCCTCCCCAAATTGTTGCATTGTTTTGAACCAGGACACCATTGTGGATGACCGTGATTCTTGCCTGTGACTGTAGTTTTCCTTCAGCATTGAATTTTGGCGCGATGAAGATCACATCATAGGTCTGCCATTCGCCTGGAGGTCTGCTGGCATTGGCCAATGGAATCAGTTGTTTGTAGATGCTTCCAACCTGTCCGTTGGAGTAGGTCTTGTTGTTGTAATTGTCAAGCACTTGTAGCTCATATCTTCCCATCAGAAAAATACCGCTGTTCCCTCTGCCCTGGCCTTCTCCTTTGACCACCGATGGGGTACGCCATTCAATGTGCAATTGGCAATCTCCAAATCCTTTTTTTGTGGTGATGCCACCACTGCCTCTTTTAACAGTCATGGCATTGTCTTCAAGCGTCCAGGCAACAGGACCCTTGCTTCCATTCCATGCAGCAAAATCCTTTCCGTTGAAAAGGACAATGGCGTCGGATGGGGCGTCTTGTGCTGTTTTCCCTGGTTGTACGATAGCGGGAACGGGATCCCATAGTTCTGTTAATTTTGGATCTCCGGTATGTGCTTGAGAAAAGGCAGAAAAGGAGGCTGCCAGCGCAAAAAATGTTGGAAAGAACTTTTTCATGTCAGAATTGTTGTTATCTGTATAAGTGTTTAATGAATTGAAGAATCAAGTTACAAAAATTATCAGCTGTATTTTTTGATAGAGGATAATTTTTATATTTGGGTAAATCAGCAAAATGGAGTCTAAGGTTACCGAAGGCATCAATATCATAGTAGAACAATTCTACCAGCCGGATTATTCCAATCCAGTATTGAGTGAATTTATGTTTGCCTACAGGATTACCATCGAGAACAACAATGCTTTTCCCGTCCAACTCCTTCGCCGTCATTGGTTTATACACGACAGCAATACAGAACAGAAGGAAGTGGAAGGGGAAGGTGTCATCGGTGTTCAGCCCATTATCAAACCACATGAGCAGTACCAATACATTTCTGGTTGCAACCTCAAATCTGAATTGGGCAAGATGTTCGGAACCTATTTGATGGAAAATGTAAACACCAAACAGCGTTTTCAGGTAAAGATTCCCGTTTTTCAACTGGAGGCACCCAGCAAAAGAAATTAGTGGGGCTATTGGTACATGGTGTAAATTTGCATAGTCAATTATTCGTTACGGCAAAAGATTTTTATGGGATACAAAGTTACGTTCAACAACAAGAACAAGGTTTTTTTCAATGCATTGAAAGCTGAGGTGGATGCCTATTTCGAACGCAACGGCATGAAGAAAACAGGCAACTGGAAGCTTTATGGCAAAACCATGATTTTGTTGCCAACAGCCATTGCCATTTATATGGCATTGATGATGGTCAACTTGCATTGGGCAGTTTCATCCATCCTTTGGGTTGTCTTCGGACTCAACATGGCTGCGATTGGTTTCAATGTGATGCATGACGCCTGCCACGGTAGTTTCTCAACCAAAGGATGGGTCAATGATATTTTTGGGCTTACCCATAATTTTCTTGGCGGCAATGCCTTCATGTGGAAATTGAAACACAACATCATTCACCATACCTACACCAATGTTGATGGAGTTGATGATGACATCAACAACATGCCATTCATGCGCCAATGTTCTACCCAGCCTTGGAAGCCCATGCACAAATACCAGAGTGTGTACATGTTTGCTTTGTATGGCTTCACATCATTGTTCATGTTCCTCATGGACTACACAAAATATTTTTCCAAAAAAATCCATACCACTCCATTGAAAAAAATGGAGACCATGGACCATGTGGTTTTCTGGACGGGGAAGCTTTTCTTCATTGCATTCTATATCGTCGTTCCAATTCTGATGATTGGCTGGCAGGCCTGGCTGGTTGGTTTTGTGATCAGTCAGTTTACACTGGGTGTTACCATTGCTGTGGTCTTTCAATTGGCACATGTTGTAGAACATGCTGAGTTTGAAGCTGCAGGTGTGGATCCCGTTAAGATTGAAAATGAGTGGGCCATCCACCAGGTGAAAACAACGGCCAATTTTGCTTTCTCCAACAGGATTGTGACTTGGTTTGTTGGTGGATTGAACTACCAGATTGAACACCACCTTTTCCCAAGGATCAGCCATATTCACTATCCTGCCATCAGTGAAATTGTAAAACAAACATGTGAGCAGTTTGACCTCTACTATAATTATTTTCCAACCACAAGGGCAGCCATTGCATCACACGTCAGGTTCATGCATACCATGGGGCAAAGACCACAAGCCTACCTCGGTTTGTAGCCAGCACCAGAAAGAATTTTATTGGCATCCAGCGCAAGCAGTTCATTGAGGGTTGTGGCTGGATGCTTTTTCATGTAAGCCCTGATCAACTGTCTTCCTGTGAAGAGCGAAATGAAACCAGGTGAGCCCCAGCCGAATTCATCGGTGGATGGGCCATCTGTAACGAAAGAACGCATCTTCAGCAGGTCTTTTTCAAAAAGCAGGTTGTTTTCATTGAAGTAGTTCCAGATAAACCCTTCGCTTTTCTTCACCGCCTCTAATTGTTTTGGCGTATAGCCGAGCTTGAGCTCCTCTTTTGTATCAGGCATCAGCAGGTCCAGTAAATACATGCGCTTTCCATGGTCAACCAAAATGGCCAGCATTGAACCGCCGGCCTGAAGAGGGGGATGGATATCATCGATGATGTTCTTCATGCAATTCACTGGTAAGTTTTCTGTGTTGAATTTTCTTGAGATGTATTCAGGGTAGAGTTGCATGCCTGCCTCGCTTTTGTAGACCATTGAATTTTCTCCAAGGTGCAGTTGCAGTCCTGAACAGAGGCCAAATGTGGTGATGATGTCACCAGAGCCCCCGGTTTGCCCATAAGCAAAAGCATCAATGGGGCCAATGAAAGTGATGAATTCTTCAGGCAGTCGGTATGCGGGGAAATAATATTTAACGTATTTCAATCCTTCTTCAATTTCCAATTTTGCTGCATTGATGCCTTTGTCAATTTTTTGTGCAGAATCATAAATGGGTCTGTAGTCCCTCAAGAATGTCTTGATTGCCAGATCCCATTGGGAGGTATCCTTTCCCTCCAGTCCAAGTATTTTTCCTGTGTAATCATTCAGAAAATTATGGTAATCAATCCTGAGTTTTTCAAATTCCTTGTCAAGATTGTTGGTGTCCAGTGCAAAAAAATCTTTTTCAAAACGCTTCATTTTCAAGTCGACCCTGATATGGCTTACATCAGGCTTGATGTGGCTTTCATCACAACCATAGAACAATGATCCAGCAATAAAAACCAAGGCAATCAACAATGGGGTTCGCATGCTCAACTTCATTTGAATTCAGTTTTGGAGACTAAAATTAATCATTCTGTCTTTGACCATCCCACCGCTTTTTCTTTTTAACAAAAATTCCCTTTATTTCCTCAATTTTGCTCCATGAAGATTTACGTTGCCCAACAGAATTACCATATTGGAAATTTTACCCTCAACAGGGATAAAATTATACAGGCTGTTGAGGATGGAAAAAAAGCCGGGGCAGATTTGGTCGTCTTCTCTGAATTGTCAGTCTGTGGCTATCCGCCGCGTGACTTTCTGGAGTTTGAGGATTTCATGCAGCAAACAGAAAAAACCATTCAGGCAATTGCTCAAAATAGTTATGGCATCGGAATCATTGTTGGAGCCCCAACACACAATCCGCAACCTGAAGGGAAGAATCTTTTGAACTCAGCCTTGCTCTTGTACAATGGCAAGATCCAGGGAGTTGTCAGCAAGAGTTTGCTTCCCAATTACGATGTGTTTGATGAATACCGCTATTTTGAGCCCGCATACAGTTGGAATTGTGTTGAATTCATGGGCAAGAAACTGGCCATCACCATTTGTGAAGACATCTGGAACCTGGGTGATAATCCACTCTACAGGGTCTGCCCCATGGATGAATTGATGAAGCAAAATCCTGATCTCATGATCAACCTTTCTGCTTCCCCTTTTGACTATGATCATGATGAGGACCGGAAAGAGGTGATCCGTTTGAATGTGAAGAAATATAAGCTGCCCATGATTTATTGCAACGCAGTGGGCGCGCAGACTGAAATTGTTTTTGATGGAGGCAGCCTGGTATGTGCAGACAACGCTGTGATTGTTGGCGAAATGAAATATTTTGATGAGGACTACTTGTTGGTGGATACAGAAAATCTGTTAGGGCAGCAGGATGCAGCCAATGCTACCAGTCAACACTTGATGACCGCCGACATGCGGGTGGCCAAAACCGATGATCCAGATACCATCGTCGCCTGCCTCACAAAAGAGAACAATATCGCACAGGTAAAATCCGCGCTGGTATTGGGCATCCGCGATTATTTCTCGAAGACGGGCTTTAAAAAAGCCATCCTCGGATCCAGTGGCGGTATTGATTCAGCAGTGGTGCTTACCCTAGCCGTTGAGGCGTTGGGGAAAGAAAATGTTACTGCTGTGTTGATGCCTTCCGGTTTTTCCAGCAGCCACTCTGTAGATGATGCCGTTGCGCTGAGCCAAAAATTGGGCAATCCCTACCATATCGTACCGATAGAACCCGTTTATAAAGCCATCCTTGGGTCATTGGAGCCATTGTTCTCGGGTACAGCTTTCGGACTCGCCGAAGAGAACATACAAAGCCGCAGCAGGGGCAACATCCTCATGGCCATCGCCAATAAATTTGGACATGTATTGCTCAATACATCCAACAAAAGCGAACTGGCCACGGGGTATGGAACCCTGTATGGTGACATGGCAGGTGGCTTGAGTGTGATTGGTGACCTCTATAAAACACAGGTATATGCCCTTGCACAGTACCTCAACAACCAGGAGGAAATCATTCCGGTGAATATCCTGACCAAGGCACCTTCAGCAGAGTTGAGGCCCAACCAAAAGGACAGTGATAGCCTCCCTGAATATGATGTGCTGGACAGGATCCTCTATCTCTACATTGAAAGGCGAAAAGATCTTGCCGACATCATTTCTGCCGGATTTGATGAAGCGCTGGTGAAGCGGGCCTTGAAACTGGTCAATGCCAGTGAATACAAGCGGAACCAGTTTTGCCCGATCATACGGGTCAGCACCAAGGCCTTTGGTGTGGGAAGAAGGTTCCCGATTGTTGCAAAGTACCTCAGTTAACGTGATATGTTTACCTTGCAGCAAGAATGAAGGGAACCATCTATAAATCTACAGGAAGTTGGTACTCCGTAAAAGGAGAGGATGGTGCTTTCTATAAGGCAAGGCTGAAGGGAAAATTCAAGATGGAAGGCATCACTTCAACCAATCCCATAGCAGTCGGCGATAAGGTTGCCTTTGACATGGAAGATGAATTGGAAAACAGGGTCATGATCACCGATCTTTTCCCGAGGAGAAATTATGTCAACAGGATATCTCCTGCCAACAGGAGAATGCACCATATCATTGCATCCAACTTAGACCAGTCCTTGCTGGTGGCCACACTCAAAGATCCCCGTACTTCTGTGGGTTTCATTGACCGCTTTCTTGTCACCTGCGAAGCCTTTCATATTCCTGCCATCGTATTGTTCAACAAGGCAGATATTTATGGAGAGCGGGAGATGGAGCTTTTTGAAAACAGAAAAGCCATGTATGAAGCGGTTGGCTACAAGGTGCTCTTGACCTCCGTCAGAACCAAGGAAGGAATTGATTTGTTGCGTGATGTTTTACATGATAAAATGACCCTGATCAGCGGACATTCAGGAGTTGGAAAGTCAAGCCTGATCAATGAGATCCTTGAAAATGAAAACATCCGCACCAGCGAGGTCAGTGATTGGAGTGGAAAGGGAATGCATACCACTACTTTTGCAGAAATGTATGATCTTCCCAAAGGCGAAAGATTGATCGATACCCCGGGTATGCGGGAGTTTGCCATTGCAGACATTTCAAAGCAGGAACTTTCCCATTATTTTCCTGAAATGCGAGCTGTTATGAACGATTGCCAGTTCAATGATTGCATGCACATCAATGAGCCGGGATGTGCTGTAAAAAAAGCGGTTTTCAAAGGAAGCATTCATGAAGAAAGATATGTGAGTTATCTTACCATTCTTGACAGCATCCAGGAAAAACAGTGGTGATGCTTATTTGAACCAACTGCTGTACATCGAATAATTGTTGGCAATCCTTTCAATCTCTCCGCTGATTTTTTCTGGAGAAATGTCTTTTACTTTTTTGGCAGGTACACCGGCAAAAATAGACCCTTCTGGTACAATGGTACCTTCCAGTACCACAGCTCCTGCAGCAATGATGGAGTTGCTGCCGATCACAGCCCTGTCCATTACGATAGCGCCCATTCCAATCAGCACATTGTCATGTACTGTGCAGCCGTGAACAATAGCTGAATGTCCTATGCTCACATTGTTTCCGATGCTGGTTGGATTTTTTTCGTAAGTACAATGGATGACAGCATTGTCCTGGATATTGACCCTGTTGCCGATGCTGATGCCATTTACATCGCCACGAACCACGGCATTGAACCAGATGCTGCAATGGTCGCCCATGCGCACATCACCAACAATCGTGGCATTGGGTGCAATGAATACATCATCACCAAACGAAGGGGAAATACCTTTTACAGGGAGAATGACCGGCATATTTTTTCTTAAAGTTATCGCATATTGCGGAACTTTGTCTTCATGAACCAACGGGAACTTTTCTTGCAGCATGTTGCACAAACTTCAGATGCGCCGCTTGCAATGGAGATTGTGCGGGCAGCAGGTTGCAAGATGTGGGACAGGCATGGCATGGAATACATTGATGTGATCAGTGGCATCAGCGTATGCAATGTGGGCCATTGCAATCCAAGGGTGGTGAAGGCCATCAAGGATCAGGTTGATCAGTACATGCACATCATGGTATACGGAGAGTTGATTGAATCACCGCAGGTGCAGTATGCCTCAAGGCTCGCCAGCTTGCTTCCTGCATCATTGGATGCCGTTTATTTTACCAGTTCCGGTTCAGAAGCAACAGAGGGTGCGATGAAACTGGCCAAGCGATTGACAGGGCGCACCAACATGATAGCGTTCAATGACTCTTATCATGGCTCAACACAGGGCGCTCTGAGTGTGATGGGCAGTGAATATTGGCGGAACGCTTACCGCCCCCTGATTCCCGGTATCAAACACCTCCACCACAACCAGTTTGAATCGCTGGATGCCATTGATGAACATACTGCATGTGTAATAGCAGAACCCATACAGGCAGAACGCGGCGTAATGACTCCTTCGATTGAATGGATGAAAGCGCTCAGGCAACGTTGTACAGAAACGGGTGCATTGCTGGTCTTGGATGAGATACAGACCGGATTCGGTCGCACAGGTTCCATGTTTGCTTTTGAACAATTCGGCATTGTACCTGACATCCTTATGTTGGGGAAGGCCCTTGGGGGCGGAATGCCATTGGGTGCATTTGTGGCATCAAAGCAAATGATGGACAGCTTCACCCTCAATCCAGTGCTGGGGCATATTACCACATTTGGTGGTCATCCGGTTTGTTGTGCAGCAGGATTGGCTGCACTGGAATTTTTGGTTGATGAAAAGCTGATTTCCCAGGTAAAGAAAAAAGAACTGCTTTTCGCAGAACTGTTGCATCACCCCATGATCAAGGGATTCAGGTCTGCAGGATTGTTGATGGCCATTGATTTTGGGACATGGGATCTTAACAAGCAAATCATTGATCGCTGTATTGCAAAAGGGGTATTCACGGATTGGTTTCTTTTTGCTTCCCATTGCATGAGACTGGCGCCACCCCTGATCATTACGGAAGAAGAAATTCGGTCAGCCTGCAGTATTATCCTCGCATGTTGTGATGAGATGCAGTCAACCCTTTAAAAACTGAATCGGAAACTTCCAAAAACGCCAAAACGTTTGTAATCCTCAGTGGGCATGGGCCTTGGCGCTAATCTCCAAACCATGTCGAGCCGGAAAAATCTGAAGATGTTGTCGATGCCGGTTCCCAGTTCCATATAGGTTTTTCCGCTCAGGCTGGTGAAGGGAAAACCATTCTTGAAATTCAATAGTTTGTTCTCATCCCTCAGCCCACCCCAAAGCATTTTTATGTTCCAGAACTGGCGCAGTTTCAGGAACTTGTTCATGGGCAAAAATTTGAAAAGGCCACTGCCAATGGTATGCTCAAAATTCATCCCTGCGTATTGATCAAAGATATACTCATAGCGGTTCATGAGGTTGAATGCATACTTGTTGTAATAATAGATTTCATTGCCCGGAGCAACACTCAACAGCATATAGGGCAGTCTGCCATTGACTTTCCCGGCATAGGCATTGTAATAGATGCTACCGGCGGGTGGAATTTTTAAGTAATCACTGATGCTGAACGTGAATTTTGAATAGGAATAATTGCTGTTGAGCACCTCCTTTATTCCCTTTGTGTAAAAAACTTCAACAACGGGAAAGTCGCTTCCCAGGCTGGTCCTGAAGAAATCATCCTGCAGGAAACGTTCAAGGTAGGCAAAACGGATTTTGGCATTGAACTGGAAATCGTTGAAATTGCCTGCATTGTCTGAAGGAAGGAAATCCGTTTTTCCGGGAAGGTTTCTGATGGGGTTGTACAATTTCCTGTGAAGGTTAACATTGAAGGATAGTCCGCTGAGCCATTCCTTGAAATATTCAATCTTCTGTTGTTCAATTTTGATCAGCTTGATGGGCACATTGGCCTTTCTTGAGGTGAGTGCAAACAGGTTGTCATATCCTATTTCATCATAATAGGTTTGACCATAATCCATGTCGTTCTTGTAGAGCAACCGGATGCTGCTGCGCGGATTTTTTCCCAGCATGAACAAGGCTTCCATTTTGCCTTTCAGTTGCCTGTCCCTTGTGCCATAGGCAAGGTAGGAGGAGAGGTAAATATTCTTGTTGAAATGGTAGTTGGTGCCCAGGTCAAACCTGAAGCGTACCCCCTCATGTACATTGCCACTGATCCAGTTCATCCATGGTCCAATTTCATAATTGCCAACATAGCGATACCCTGTTCCGATGAACTTGAGCCAATCGGTGTACCGCTCAAACAAAGGCATTTTCAGAAGCGTATCTGCCAGCTTGTAAAAATTGGTTTCATTTTTATTCAGTGTGTCATGCCGGTTGTTAGTCCAGAAACTGTCAGTCTGCTCCATTGCATCATTTGCTACAATGATCAATTCCCTTCGCTTGTCATCAACGATATCCTCAAGCATTGATTTGGGAAGACCATCATCGCCCAGTTTCACTTTTGAATAAGTGGTGGTTTTCTTCCCAATCAAGCTTAGGTTTTTTTGACCTGTTATATTGATGTTGGCAACAAATTTGTCTTTTGAAAGGAACCAGATGCTGTCTTTGATCAGTTGGTATTCTTGCACCAGGCTAAGTTTCTCTATGAAATTGATGTTTGACCCAGGGCTTACCTGCAGGTTCATTTTTTGGATGGCATAGCTTGAGTCAGCTACCCATGCATCACCCTGAAAGGTGCTTTCTCCCTTGCGTTTCGGAAAGAACAAAAGGTGAAAAAACTTTTTTCCTGCAATGTATTGCGTGTCCGGCACTTTGTAATGATAGTAGAGGTCTCCATCATTGCTGATCGGGCTGACATACTGCCTGTCAAAAACGGGAATGAAATTTTTATAGACATTGATGTTCTGGTACATGCCTCCCAGAAATTTCGAGACACTCTCATTTTTCAGTCCAACCGTCTTGCTGGCGCGGATCACCTCCCTGGTTTTGTGTGGATCTTTTTGGGCATAGTAGTCTGAGATGTTTTCTATCAAATAAACAGGAAGAATGGGCGCTGCCTCAGAAACGGTATCGATATTGTTCAGGATAAATTTAAAGGGTTTGGGAGGCAGGATCCCCTTCTGCATTTTTTCAACATCAACATTGTTGAGGTCAATTTCAAGTTTGTTGTACAGTTCATAGCTATAGCTGTCAAACCGGCTCCTGTCGTTGTTTTCCTTGTTTTTGACAATTTTACGCCAGAGCAAATATCCCTTGTTGAATTTGCTTTTTACCACCACCTCACCGGCATCTTTTTTCCTTTCCATCTGGATGATGATGTCGATTCTGTTAAGGCTGGTATCCAACATAATGTGGCGGTCTTCAAATCCAGCATAGCTGACCAGAAGACTATCCGAGGGCCAGCTGCTGAGTTGATAAGAGAACCTGCCTGAGGAGTCACTTGATTTGGTAAATTTCCCACCCTTGAATGCAACTGTTGCAAAGGGAATGGGTTCGTCAGAATGCCTGTCACGGATCTGGGCACGCAAGTATCTCTGTTGAGAATACCCCGCAGCTGCTGATGTCAGCATCAAGAACAAGCCCAACAGCCGCATGATTCCAACCATAGAATTGTTTACACTTAGACCACGAAAGGCCCAAATGGTTTATTTGCTCAGGTGCATGCTTCTTTCCTTGTACAAGGTCCTGAAATAGGGATCCCTGAGGTCTTTGATGAAACGGATGGCCTCACCAGTCGATTTCATTTCTGGCCCTAATTCCTTGCTGACGCCAGGGAATTTATCAAAGCTGAACACAGGTTCCTTGATCGCAAATCCTTCCAATTTTTTCTCGTAGGTAAAATCGGTCAACTTGTGCGTTCCCATCATGATCTTGGTCGCAATGTTGAGGTAAGGAATTTGGTAGGCTTTCGCGATGAATGGTGTTGTTCTGGAAGCACGTGGGTTGGCTTCAATCACAAATACCTGGCCTTTTTTGATGGCAAACTGTATGTTGATTAACCCCCTGATGTCAACGGCCCTTGCAATTTTTTCTGCATAGAACTCCATGGTGGTCACCTCAAGTGGTGTAAGGTTGAAGGCCGGGAGTACAGCATTGCTGTCTCCACTGTGAATGCCCGCTGGTTCAATATGTTCCATTACACCCATCACGTGGAAATTTTCTCCATCGAAAATGCCATCAATTTCCGCTTCCTGGCAACGGTCGAGGAAATGGTCGATGAGGATCTTGTTGTCAGGCAAATGTTTGAGCAGGCTCACTACTGCAGACTCCAGTTCATCATCGTTGATGACGATGCGCATCCTTTGTCCTCCCAGAACATAAGAAGGTCTTACCAGCACAGGGTATCCCACCGTTTTGGCCACTTCAACCGCTTCATCAACGGTATTGGCAGTTCCGTAATTTGGATAAGGTATTTCCAGGCTTTTCAGCATGTCACTGAACCTGCCACGGTCTTCGGCTATGTCCATGTTGTCAAAGGAGGTGCCGATGATCTTGATGCCTTTGTTGTGCAGTTTCTCTGCCAGTTTCAAGGCAGTCTGTCCACCCAGTTGCACAATGACCCCTTCGGGCTTTTCATACTCAATCAATTCCCAGAGGTGTTCCCAAAAAACAGGTTCAAAATAAAGCTTGTCTGCAATATCAAAATCGGTGGAAACGGTTTCTGGATTGCAGTTGACCATGATGGCCTCAAAGCCACATTCCTTGATGGCAAGCAAGCCATGTACGCAGCAGTAGTCAAACTCAATACCCTGGCCAATCCTGTTGGGTCCGGAGCCCAGTACGATGATTTTTTTCTTGTCGCTTACCTTGCTTTCGTTGGTGCCATTGTTTTCAAAACTGCTGTAGAAATAAGGCGTTTTGGCTTCAAATTCGGCAGAGCAAGTATCCACCATTTTATAAACCCTGGTAATGCCAGCAGCCTTTCTTTTTTCATACACAGCATCTTCAGTGCCATCTTGCATGATCTTGCAAATCTGCTCATCACTGAAGCCGTGGTGTTTTGCTTTTTTGATCAACTCAATGGGCAGCGAATCAAATTTGTATTTCGCAATTTCCTTCTCTACGTCAACAATCTTCTGGATCTCATAAATGAACCACCTGTCAATCAGGGTAGCCTGACAGATTGATTTTACGCTGATGCCCATCATCAGTGCATCTTTGATGCGGAAGATTCTGTCCCATTTGGGTGTCTTGAGGTACTCCAAAATCTCATTGGCATGCATCATGCTCTTGCCATAGTATCCGAGTCCGACTGCATTGTTCTCCAGGCTTTGGCAAGCCTTCTGGATGGCTTCTGTAAAGCTTCTTCCAATGGACATCACTTCACCCACAGATTTCATCTGAAGTCCAAGTGTATCGTTGGCTCCTTTGAACTTGTCGAAGTTCCATCTTGGAACTTTCACAATAACATAGTCCAGTGCAGGCTCAAAATAGGCTGAAGTGGTCTGGGTGATTTGGTTTTTTAATTCGTCAAGGCTGTAGCCCAATGCGAGTTTAGCAGCAATTTTGGCAATAGGATAACCTGTTGCTTTGGATGCCAGTGCCGAGGAGCGGCTTACCCGCGGATTGATTTCAATGGCGATGATTTCTTCGGTTTCAGGGTTCAGGGCAAACTGCACGTTGCATCCACCGGCAAAATTACCAAGGTCGCGCATCATCCTGATGGCTGTATTCCTCATCAGCTGAAACGCAGTATCGCTGAGGGTCATCGCGGGTGCCACTGTAATGGAATCGCCCGTATGAACACCCATGGGGTCAAAGTTCTCTACCGTACAAATGATGGCCACGTTGTCTTTTGAATCCCTCAGTAATTCAAGCTCAAATTCTTTCCACCCCAATACTGCTTTTTCAACCAGTACTTCGTGGATCGGAGAAGCTGAAAGGCCACGGTTCAGGGCCTCATCCAAAAATTCTTTGCTGTGCACAAAGCCACCACCAGTGCCCCCTAAAGTGAACGAAGGTCTGATCACCAGCGGGAAACCAATTTCCTGTGCAAATTCTTTTCCTTCCAAAAACGAGTTGGCTGTTTTTGCAGGCGCTACCTGGATGCCCATGCGGATCATCCATTGCCTGAACAGTTCCCTGTCTTCTGCCTTGTCAATGGCCTTTATGTCAACCCCTATCAGTCGTACATTGTATTTATCCCAAATCCCCAATTCTGCAGCCTCTTTGGCAAGGTTCAATGCTGTTTGTCCACCCATGGTAGCCAAAACTGCATCAATCTGGTTTTCCTGGAGAATTTGCTCGATGCTTTCAGTATTCAGTGGCAAGAGGTAAACCTTGTCCGCCATCATGGGGTCGGTCATGATCGTAGCCGGATTGGAGTTGATGAGGATGACCTTGATGCCTTCTTCACGGAGACTTCTGGCAGCCTGGGTACCTGAATAGTCAAATTCGCAGGCTTGTCCGATGATGATTGGTCCTGATCCGATGATGAGTACTGAATGAATCGAAGCGTCTTTTGGCATGAGATGGACTTGAGATTATTGGTTTGTGGGCATAAAAAAACCGGGTTGTACCCGGGGGGCAAAGGTAATGTTTGGACATAACTTTGCGAAGGAAATATTCAGATATTCAATAAGATTGTCCTTTCTGTTGAAACTTGGTGGGAAATTCAGGCCTGGTTGTGGAAGGCAGCCATTTCGAAATCCTCGACAACTGTAGTTTTTCCCATATCAGGGAATTTTACCGCATCATTCAAAGATTCATTTTCTCTTTTTTTGCTGATGCCTACGATGGCGGCCAGTGCGGCCCAAACCAGTAAGATTTTTGTAATTAAGTATTTCATGGTGGTGTTACTGGTTAATAGACAATAAATGAAGCCAATATGTTGTATGGACTGATTGATTTTTTTTAAATCTGCTACTGGCAGTAGCTTTGCACCATGAGGTTCTTCCTGTTTTCTTTTCTTTGTTTGATGATTGTAGCGGCCAGCGCTGTTGCCCAGCCCCCTGGCGGATTGAACTATTTTTCCTATCCCTTGTCCATCAAACCCAAGCTCAACGCCAATTTTGGGGAAATGAGGAACAATCATTTTCACATGGGGCTTGACCTCTCAACCGAGGGCAGGGAGAACCTGCCCATCCTGGCTCCGGCGGATGGTTATCTTGCGCGCATCAAGGTGGAGACCGGTGGGTTTGGACGGGCCCTTTACGTCAATCATCCAAATGGAACCACTACGCTGTATGCCCACATGAACAGGTTCATCCCCGCTGCAGAGCAATTCCTCAGGACAAAGCAATATGAACAGCAGACCTGGAAGATTGATGTCAACCTCCCTCCTGATTTGATTCCTTTGAAAAAAGGGCAATTGATCGGTTACAGTGGAAATACAGGCGCTTCCCAGGGTCCTCATGTCCATTTTGAGATCAGGGATACCAAAACTGAAAACTGCCTGAATCCTTTGCTGTACAGGTTTCCCTTGAACGATGTGACGCACCCGGATGTATACAGGCTTGTTTTTTATGACCGCGACAAAAGCATTTTTGAGCAATCACCGGTTCCGTTCACCCTTGTCAGGATGGGAAATGAATTCAAGCCATTGGGTTTGGTGGAATTACCCTTTGACAGGGCCTTCATTGCCATTCAAGCCACAGACAGGATGACCGGGATTCCGAATCCCAATGGTTTTTTCAGTGCATCCCTGTTCAAGGATGAAGGTTTGATTTCAAGCTTTGAGATGGACAATATCGGATATGACAAGACCAGGTACCTCAACGGCCATATCGATTACCCAACCCGTGCCAAGGGTGGGGGCTATTACCAAATGTTGTTTCCTCCAAAAGGCTATGCAGTAGACATGTACAAACCCAGCGATGCTGACATGGACCATATCAGGGTTTCTGCAACCTCCGAGCCCTACAGCATCAAGGTGACGGACGCCTATGGAAACAGTTCTTATGTGGAATTCAGGGTCAGCAGAAAAGCTGGTGATCGACCAGCCAATGTTTATCAAGGAGAATACATGGAGGCCAATGCCCTCAACATATACGAAGATGAAAATGTCCAGTTCGTATTCAGGGAAGATGCTTTTTATGATGCCTTCCATTTTTCTGTGCAATCATTTTACGCCAACAGTGCGGTGGAGCTCTCTTCTGTTTATCAGACACTTCCTGCGGATATCCCCGTTCAATCTTATTTCACGGCCCGCCTCAAACCCAACAGAAACAACCTTTTGGTGAACAAGGACAGGGTGGTCATGAAAAGAACCTACAAGGCAAAAACAGAAATCAAGAAGGCTGTAGAAGAGAAAGGCTGGTATGCGGCCCAGTTCCGTGATTTTGGGTATTTCCAATTGCTGGAAGACCTTCAGCCGCCCACCTTATCCTCCTCTCTTCAGTCTGGAGCAACTGTCAAAACCGGGTCAAGGATTGTCTTTGATGTTGCAGACAACAACAAAAACATCAAGGAATTCAGGGGCAGTGTTAATGGTCAGTGGCTCATGTTCCAACCCTCCGGCAGCCATTTTGTATACTCAGTGGATGAACATTTTCCGCTTGGTGAACATAAGCTTTCGGTTGTTGTTTATGATGAAGCCGGGAACAGTACGGCCCGGGACTACATCATCAAACGCAACTAATTCAACAGCATGGCACTTATTGAAGGCAAAAAAGCACCTGTTTTTACGGCAGTGGACCAGGACGGACAGAAAATCAAGCTTGCAGATTTCAAAGGCAAAAAGCTTGCACTTTATTTTTACCCCAAAGATGCTACCAGTACCTGTACGGTGCAGGCCTGTAACCTCAGGGATGGATTCAAGGAGCTCAGCAAGAAAGGCATCGAAGTGGTAGGAGTGAGTCCGGATGACGAGAAATCACACCTCAAGTTCATTGCCAAGCAAGCCCTGCCTTTCCGCCTCATTGCAGATACCGACAAGGCACTTTGTGAGAAGTTTGGGGTTTGGGCTGAGAAATCCATGTATGGTAAAAAATACATGGGCGTATTGCGCACCACTTTCTTGATTGATGAAAACGGGGTCTTGGTCAAGATCATTGACAAGCCGAAGGTAAAGGAGCATGCCAAAGAGATTGCAGCGGAATTTGGCCTATGATAGCCAGCTGATGTCACCGAAAGGGATTGGTTCTTCGATCCCATGCATGATCAGGAGATTCCCATCTTTGTCCACTCCGTTTACTTTTGCTTGGAAAATGATGTTGTTTCTTTTGAACTGCACCAGTTCATCTTTTTTGTAAAGTTGCTCGTTGTAGAAGGATAGCAACTGTTCAAATGGCCTGTTTTGAAGCATGGAGAACCGGTTTTCAAGATGAAGGCAGAGTACTTTGGCAAGGCTGATCGGATCATGGGTCTTACCAGTGATTTGTTTGAGAGAGACCGGTTTGCCTTCCATTGTATCAAAAGCCGTCTGGTTGATATTGATCCCCATTCCGATGATGGCTTTGTCCCATTGGTCTGATTTGACCATGTTTTCAATCAGGATGCCTCCTGCCTTTCTGTCACGCCAGTAAAGATCATTCGGCCATTTGATCCTGGTTTCATCTCCTGCGTAAGCCGAAAAAAAATCATAACAGGCCAAGGCTACTGCAACTGAAAGTTGAAACTGGTTGTTGAGCTGGAAGCCTGAGCAGTCCTTGACAACAGACAGGATGATGTTTTCGCCGGGCTTGCTGGTCCAGGTTTTGGCCCTTTGTCCCTTGCCCTGGTACTGGTCAAGGGCAAAATAAGCCATACCATCTGAAGTTTGCCCCAAACGGGCCTGATTCATGGCATGGTTATTGGTACTATCAGTAGTGGGCAATATGTTAAATGGTTCGCCAGTCATGTTGCTCTCCCAAAGGGATGGAAATAATCCTTATTTTTGGGCAAGTTACTTAAGGAACAATTAAAACAAATTCATTGGCATCAATATCCGAGACAGCAGCACCACGCAAGAGAATTACAAGGCTAACAAGAAGCAGCAAGATCATGAAAGTGATCATCAATGCCATCCACGACAAAAAAGGGGAAAATGTGGTCTCCCTGGACCTCAGAAAAATTCCAGAAGCGGTTTCAGATTTTTTTATTGTTTGTGAAGCCTCGTCCACCGTTCAGGTGAGGGCCATTGCAGATTGGGTAGAGGCAGAAGTCAAAGCTGAATGTGATGAGCGACCTTACAAGCATGAAGGACAAAGTGCTGGTCAATGGGTGCTGATTGATTATGTGAATGTAGTTGTTCATGTTTTCCTTGCTGAAACAAGAAAATTCTATAAGTTGGAAGAGATGTGGAGCGATGGAGTAGCCGAAGAAGAGGCGGATCCTATTGCTGAAACGCCCGCGAAGGCCACAAAGGCAGCAAAAACAACCAGAAAGACAACAAAGAAATAAAGTGCTCATATGAACCAGGAAGACAACAGCAGCGAAAAGCGTTCCAACCCTTTCAATGCTTTCAAGCGAAACAAGGCATCTGGAGGAAATGGTCCGTCATCAAAAGGACCGAAATTCAGTTTTTACTGGATATACGTGATCGCAGCGGTCATGTTGATCGGTTACCAAGTCATGCGGGGTGTTAACCCGGATGCCCGCAACATCACAGAGTTGGAATTCAAGCAGAAAATGCTTGTCAACAACGATGTTCAGAAGCTGGAGCCTGTTAAAAACAAGGGCGTAATCAGGGTATACATCAAAAAAGACAGCCTTGCCAAGCCCGCCTATCAGGAATTGCTGGGCGATAAACTGAAATATGCCCAGGCCTCAAAGGGGCCACATTTTCAGTTCAGCTACTCAAAGGTGGACGACTACCAGGAAAACCTGGACAAATATTTTACAGCCAATCCCCAGGTGGATCCAGTTCCTGTAGATCCTGTGAGCGATCCGGAATTCTTTGGACCACTGCTCAATGTATTGTTCCCATTGCTGATGTTTGGACTCCTTTTCGTGTTGATGATGCGGAAGATGGGTGGTGGAGCTGGCGGCGGTGGTGGCGGCGGTGGCGGCATTTTCAATATTGGTAAATCGAAAGCCCAGTTGTTTGACAAGGGCACCAAGGTCAACATCACTTTCCAGGATGTAGCAGGCCTGGATGAGGCCAAGCAGGAAGTGATGGAAATTGTTGATTTCCTCAAGCACCCTAAAAAATATACAGCCCTTGGTGGAAAAATCCCCAAAGGAGCCTTGCTTGTTGGCCCTCCGGGTACTGGTAAAACATTGTTGGCAAAGGCCATGGCCGGTGAGGCGCAGGTACCATTTTTCTCCATGTCTGGTTCTGATTTTGTTGAGATGTTTGTTGGTGTGGGTGCAAGCAGGGTGCGCGACCTGTTCAAACAGGCCAGGGAAAAAGCCCCTTGTATCATCTTCATTGACGAAATTGATGCCATTGGACGTGCCCGTGGAAAGAACATGATGATGAGCAATGATGAGCGTGAAAATACCCTCAACCAGTTGCTGGTGGAAATGGATGGTTTTGGCGGAGACAGTGGTATCATCATTCTTGCTGCGACCAATCGTCCTGATGTACTTGACAGTGCGTTGTTGAGGCCAGGCAGGTTTGACAGACAAATCAGCATAGATAAGCCTGATGTCAAAGGCCGTGAAACCATTTTCCTGGTTCACCTCAAGCCCATCAAGCATTCAGAAAAACTGGATATCCACAAACTTGCCGAACAGACTCCTGGATTTGCGGGTGCAGACATCGCGAATGTCTGTAATGAAGCGGCCCTGATCGCCGCCAGGAAAGGAAAGGAGCAGGTAGACATGGATGATTTCCAGGATGCCATTGACAGGGTGATTGGTGGCTTGGAAAAAAAGAACAAGATCATTCTACCTGAAGAAAAGAAAATCATCGCCTATCATGAAGCAGGCCATGCCGTATGCGGTTGGTTCCTTGAGCATGCCTATCCTTTGTTGAAAGTGACCATTGTTCCCCGCGGAGTAGCAGCACTGGGATATGCACAATACACACCCAAAGAGCAGTACCTCTACAATACAGAACAGCTGACTGATCAGATGTGCATGACCCTGGGTGGCAGGGCCAGTGAGCAGATTTTCTTCGGAAAGATTTCAACTGGTGCACAGAATGACCTGCAGCAGGTAACCAAAATGTCTTATGCAATGGTTACTGTTTATGGCATGAGTGAGAAAGTGGGCAATGTGAGTTTTTATGATCCCGCGCAGGAAAGCACTTTTACCAAGCCATACAGCGAGGAAACAGGAAAAATCATTGACAGTGAAGTGAGGGTCTTGGTAGACCAGGCCTACAAGCGCACCATTGAATTGCTGACTGAAAAGAAAGCAGAGGTTGAAAAGATTGCCCTGGCCTTGTTGGACCGAGAAGTGCTTCACCAGCAAGACGTGGAAGACCTGATAGGCAAGCGCCCGTATGAGGAGAAGAAAATATTTGCAACAGACACAGAACCCGTGATTGAAGAGCAGCCCGCTGCTGAAGTGATTGAATCAGCGGCACCCGAACTCGATTCACCTGAAAAGGGGTCTGAAGGAGAACAAAATCCTGCATAAGCATGGAGGCATCTACTGGAAAAGAAGGCATACTGAAGAATATCCGAAAAGCGCTGACACAATCAGTGGAACAGCCTTTCCCCGGAATAGAAAAGATCAATTTTGCTTTTGAAAACACAGGTGATGACCTTTCTGTATTGTTTGCTGAAAAATTCAGCGCACTCCTTGGTCAATTTTCGTTTTGTGCGAATGAAGAAGACCTGGTCAACCAGATCAGGCAGCTCGTTGTAGACAGGGGATGGATGGAGGTTCATTGTGCTGATGAAAACATCAAAACTGCCCTATCATCATTTGGGTTTCCTGCATTTTCTGAAAAGCCTCTGGCCGATGCCGATGTTTCTATTACCAAATGCGAAGTATTGGTGGCGCGCACAGGGTCAATGGTGCTCAGCAGTACAGAGTCTTCCGGAAGGTTGACCAGTGTATATGCACCCATCCACATCTGTATTGCTAAGGCCAGTCAGCTTGTTTACGATATCAAAGATGCCCTTGTGTTCATGCAAAAAAAATACGGAGATCAGTTGCCCTCCATGATTTCTTTTGCTACAGGGCCGAG